>Ga0209369_1000076_pt1 | contig 236731 bp, 187 predicted proteins | sample EBPBio142010_DNA_FD_185865 | JGI IMG/M metagenome (GOLD analysis project Ga0209369, IMG submission 185865) | Wastewater treatment Type I Accumulibacter community from EBPR Bioreactor in Madison, WI, USA - Reactor 1_10/4/2010_ DNA (SPAdes)... | ecosystem: Engineered > Bioreactor > EBPR >... | reverse complement strand
CCAGGCAACGCGGTGTTTATTTATGCACTGGCTACCATCGACGGAGAGCTTTACGCCGGAACCTTTGAACGTGAAGCCGATGAAACCGGGCACTTATGGCGCTATGCAGGCGAAGGGCAGTGGGAACATTGCGGGGCAGCCCCCGACGGCTCGAACTCAGTGCAGTCGGTAGTTCAGTTCAAGGATGCGGTTTACTGCTCCACCGGCCGCTACAAACCGACCGGTTCACGCCTGGGAGTACAAAAAAACGATACTCCCGGCGGTCATGTCTATCGTATTGAAACCGATGGAAGTTGGACCGATTGCGGCGTGCCCGGTGGCGAAGACGCCGTGCCCGAAGAAACGCCAACCACCGATGCCGATACCGGCAAAGCCGATGAGGCTTGCGGATTGACGGTGTTTCGCGGCAGGCTTTACGCCACCAGTTTTCGTCGGCACGGAGCTTTCGTGTATGAAGGTGGGCAGAAGTGGAAGCATATCGGGTTGGACTACCGCCTGATGACATTCACTGTCTATCGCGACGAACTCTATGCCCTGGTCAACGGCGGCCCGGTTTATCGTTACGACGGCGCTGAAAACTGGACCTACTGCGGCACTCCCGGCGCATCGCAACAAACCTATGCCGCAGCGACCTATAAAGGCCAGTTACTGGTCGGCACCTGGCCTGAGTGCGAAGTGCAGCGCTACAACGGCGGTGACAAGTGGACGAACCTGGGGCGAGTTGGCTATGAGCGTGAAGTCATGGCGATGGCGCTCTACAATGCCAAGGTCTATCTGGGCACGCTGCCAATGGCGAACGTCTGGCGCCTCGATGACAACGATTTCACTTATCTGGGCAACCTCGACAATTCGCCCGAAGCTTACCTGCGCCGGGTTTGGTCGATGGCTGTTTACCAAGGCAAGCTGTATGCAGGAACGCTGCCTTCAGGCCGCATCCTCTCCTTTGAAGCCGGGCGTCTCGCCAGCCATGATGCCACCCTCCCCACAGGACGGCATCATGTCGCTGCCGTGCGTAATGGCGACACACTTCATCTCTACCTGAACGGCGAGTTGGTCGCAGAGTCTTCGGCGTTCGATTCCGGGGCGTTTGATTTGAGCAACGAGCAAAACCTGCTGATCGGTTTTGGGCCGCATCAGTATTTCAACGGCACGATGAGCGATTTGCGGATTTATCGCGGGGCATTACAAGCGCCGGAGATTCAGGAATTGATATAGATCGATTAAATCGTCTATCTGCGAACCCCGGCGTGAGCGATGGGCACGATTTCTTTGCTTCACCGGACTCATTGCCCGTGCCCGTCGCTCACGCCGGGGTTCGCAAATAAATGTATCCGCCCGGCATTGGGGTGAGAGTTCTCTCCTTATTCAAGCGAAATCGTGGTAGCCTCACAAGGCAGGAGAGAGAAAACTCATGCACAGCGAACAGGTACGGCCATTAATCGAGGCCGTGCAAGCACTGGAAATGCAAGCACAACGCGCGGCCGTTGGCGAGCCTCTTCGCTTACTGGCCGCGCGGACATCTCGCCAGGAAATGCAAGGCCGCACATTACCTGAGGGTATGCGTATCTCGCCGCATAAGTTGCGCGGGCAACGTATAAGCGTGAAACGCTCGCCCAGCCCCGAGCATACTGTTGCGACGGCCTATTGGCCCAAAGACGGCCTGGAAGAAACGCGTTTTCCCATCCTGTGTTGCGTGCTCCACGGCACGACGACTCTGCCTTTGGGTGATTATCAAATTCATGCTGACGCAAACAACTTTGTTTTCATCCCACCATCCATCCCCCACCCTGATGGTTCGCGGCCCCACTTGCACAGCCAATCGGAAGATGAATTTTGCGATCTGTTCTGGCTCTATCGCTGGGAGGGCGGCCTCATCTGCCATATCTGCCACTCTCGCGGCCCGTTGCACGCAAATTTTGAAGCCAGCGAAAACTGTTTTATAACCGGCTCTCAATCGATGCAGTTCTTCGATTTGCTTACCGATGCCGTGACAACAGAATCCAGCCTGGTGCGCTATCTTCTGCCTGCATTACTGGCGGCGGTTGGTCACGATTTGCAGGCGGGTCGTTTCGTGCAAATAGGCACGCATGAACGCGAAGAAACTTCCTCTACCCGCGAGGAGCATTTAACGACCTCGGTCGATGTTTTTAAGACCATTCTGCGCATTCAAAACTACATGACGTTCCACCTCGACCGTCCGCTTTCCATCGACGCCATGGCGCAGTTGGCCTGTATGTCGCGCGCGCAGTTCACACGCCATTTCCGGCGTGTCACCGGCTTCTCGTTTTTAGAATACCTCACCATCCTCCGCTTGGAGCGGGCGAAAGTGTTGCTGCGCGATACCAACTGGAGCGTCGAACTCGTTGCCCATGCCGTGGGCCTTCGGCCTGCCCATTTATGGAATCTGTTTACAAAACGCTTGCACACCACTCCCAGCGAGTTTCGCCGGAGTGTAGTTGGGAATAATCAATCCCAAAAGAAGAAAAAAAGCAAAAATTCGCTGATGAATGAACCCAAGAGAGAACTGAACCGATAGAATGAAATGACAGTTTGAGTACGCTAATACCATTTTTGTAAAACAACCTCCTCTCACGGCAGGTAGATGGTAGATAGCATACAGGAAGGCAACCGGACATCAATGCCAAGCCTCTCTTTTCTGTCGTTAATTGCGAAAACTTGCGACGAAGTTTGCGCAGCCGAAGGCTTTGCGTGCTATGGAACGATAACGGATTAGGATTTTAACTTGCAGGATTGGTATAAATAGTTTGTAAAATAAGTTATTGCGCATGGTGGCTCTGGCCTCCGTGCCGGAGTGAGTTTCGCATCCCCTCCGGCACGGAGGCTGGAGCCACCAATAGTAGCCTACCGTTACGTTTACTGAATCGATTTAAAAGCGAAGTTTTCTGCACTCTGGCGGGCGCCGTAATCACCGACAAACCGAGGTTCAAGCGTTGCGCGGTATTGCAGCAAATTTTGATACTGCTGTTTGAATTGTGCTTTTAACGCCCCATCTTTTTGACCGGTTTTGTGAAATTGAATAAAAGTATCGATCACCTGTGCGGTCAATTCTGTCTCCCTGAAAGCATCTTCCAGATATTGAACGCGTTGTTTTTCAGTAGCGTGGGCAGGCACGTGGTCTTTAATTTCATCCATCAATTGACGGCCGCGTTGCATAACCAGGGGCGTAAAAGTGAAGTGATACAATTTCACCCATGTCGCTACATCGCTCAGATCTCTTTCTTGTGCTTCCGCATCACCCACCACGCCAATCATATCACCCGTAGCACCTATCTCAACTTCTCGTTCCGAGACTTTTTCCCAGTATTCAAAATACTTTTGCACTAATGGCGCGGCCTTACCAAAGGCAGAGCAATATTCCTTCATAATATTGTCTGGTGATATGTGAGGATCGCTATTTATGCGTGCTATCGCATAAAGTGAAGTGCCCTGCGTGCCGAAGTGTCCTCGATTGAGGGAGTCGTAATCGCTGCCAATGAGTCCTGTCGCGGAAAAATACTTTAGGTCTTGTGCAAAACGCCTCATAAACGACATGGGTGCATTATGGGATGTCGGCAAATTAGGACGCAAATAGAGTTTAGCGCCTGTTTTTCTCCAACCATCCCAATTCTGCCGGATTTCCTGGCTAAGTTCTGCGGTATAAGGCACACGTGTTGGCGGCACAAATGCAATGATGATTCGCTCATTCAACTGAATCGGCTTTTTCGGTGCCTGCCAGTAATTCAAATAGGCAAATGCAGAAACTTCCACATCGGGATGGTCTTTCTGAGCTTCGCGCTGCACTTCTAAATAAAACCGCGCATATCGATCGGATAGCGATGGACTCGTATCCGCGCCTAATTTTCCATGCCAGCCCCACCTGGTGGAGTTACCAGCGACATCGGAAATTAAAAAGGGAGAAAGCTCCTCAAACATTTGTTTTTTGCCCCAATACTTACTGGTTTCAAAACGCACATCCAGGGCATCCCAACTCCGGCAGTTCGCACAGGTGCATAAGGCAGGCGAATCGTTTTCCCCCAGAAGCAGATGGGTGTTCATTTTTCCACGCCACGACTTGCTCCAATCTTCGACAATTTGGCGATGCAGAGCCGGATTAGAAACGCAGAGCGTTACTCCCGGACCACCACGCTTGCGCCCAGGATGCTCACGGCGAGTCCCATCTGCCAGTAAATTGAAATAGTCTGGATGTTCCTGTCCATACTTCGCCCAATATTCCAAAAAAGTATGAAAGACACGCTTATCACTTTTGATCAGTTTCGTTTCCGTGCCAATGCCAAAGCGATGGCGGCGCAGCCATTTTGCCTGTTCCAGATAATACGTTTCGCCTGCCGTTTGAGATTGCCAGCCTTTTAATGCCGTGGCGGGCGCACCCGATGCATAGGGGGCACGCCATAAACTGAAGTCTTTAGCCGTACGATAGATCTGATCACGATTTGCAGAGATGTCGAAAGTGATATTATGAGACTGGGGGATAACCGAGCCTATTTCACCCGGCCATAACCAGCGCACGCCCAACTGCTTTTCCAGCAAATCGTAAACGCCAAATAGTGTTCCGGCTCCAGTCAGGCTATCGAGCGCTTCACCCTTGGTATCTTTTCCTGCAATAAAAAGCCGGTTATCAACAGTTGCTAATTGATATGCGTTAGTAGGCAATTCATTTTTATACAATCCCACCTGCATCGCCTGGCGGGTTTTTCCCAAGTGAATTTGTCCTATATCGCCCATATTACCGGGTATTTGCGCTTCCGGAAATATCTTGACAGAGGCACCGCTGATTTTTTGTAAATGGTATTGCAGTTCCTCCGCCGCTAACTTCTGCACCGGCCAGGCATTATCCGGGACGATGATAACGCTGGTCGCCTGGCTGTTTTTTACGGCGTTAAATGTATCGGCCCTGCTCTCCAAACCTGGCCAGTTCCAACAGAACAACGCGAGTAACAAAAAATATATCGGCTTATTAAAAAGATAACTGTACACCTTCATCATATTTCCTTACGTATTGTGGTTTTCCGCATTGCAGATGCAGTTAAAAACTAACTCCCAGGGTTCCAGTCACCGTGTTGCACCGGTGTCGTTTTTCTGGCCTCGTTGTAGATAACGCTCGATTTCATCCATTTGACATGCCCATCGGCATAAGCCATATTGATGCCCCCGAAGTGACGGCCTGTTTTACAGTCGGCACGGTAATAGGCTTCCGACATGGTTTCACAACTATTTCCGAGGGCGGTCGTTAAACTCCCAACACCAGGAACGTAGTAATAGCCTGTGTAAGGCCCAGTGGCATATCCCGGCCAAGACATGTAGTCGGAGCCATCGTGAATCATGTAGGTAGTGGCCACCGAGCTAACAGCGGAAACGCTTAACGCCCCATCGCCAACCGTGCGTATGACACGACGATTGGCAGCATAATGCCCGATGCGAGGCGCAAAATGATTATCCGGCCGCCCATTGGGGCAAACGAAGACCTTCATACTTTTATGATAGGTATATAGCATTTGTGGCCAGAACCAGGTATTAGCGTACCACTCACGACCATCGGGATAGGGAGCACCGACACTAACCGATGCGCTGGGATATTTTTCGTCATAATCTTGCGTATATTGCATTACGGCCAGCCCCATTTGCTTGAGGTTACTCAAGCAATTCGTGCGGCGCGCATTCTCACGGGCACGCGCAAATACCGGAAAAAGAATGGCGGCCAATATTGAAATAATGGCAATAACAACTAATAACTCTATCAAGGTAAAGGCGTGATTTCTTTTTGTATTTGATAACATTACGAACTCCATTCAGCAAAAAAAGTATTCTACTTCCGCAAACAACCAAAAGTATTATGCACCGAAATCCACTCGCTTAAACCTGACTAAGCTGCAAAATATCTGAACAAAACCCAAAAACTGAACAGAACTGCCGGGGAAGGCAAAATTACTTCTGATTTCGATACTGCTTGGGGCTCATGCCAGTGTGTTTACGAAACACATGGCTGAAACTTTCAGCGCTGGCAAAGCCCGTCAATTGAGCAACCTCGCTGATGCGTTCATTAGTGTTGCGCAATATTTTTTTTGCCACTTCTACCCGCATATCGGAAATATAGCCCGCGAGAGTAACGTCATACTGTTGATGGAAAACCTTACCCAAATGATACTCTGAAACCCCAAACCGACGGGCAATCGACTTGATGCTCATCTGCTGATGAATATTATTCTGGATGTAGCCTATCACTTTCTCACACAACAATTGATGCCTTTGCTGTGTATTGGAAAGTATCTGGAAGCCATCGGTTTTCGAAGGCGGGTCTAACCAGCAGCTATTACTCACTTCCGGCTGTGTAGATGCCAATCGGTAATGGAGCCGATTCATAATACTGAGCAACAGTGTTTGAGCCGAATCCGAATTGGCTTGAATGCCCATTTCTTCCCAATATATATGTGCCAGTTGCTGTAACGACTGATCGTGGATTTGTAACCGGTGGGAGCACATAAGGCCGTCATCAAGAAAACCACTGAGCATGACGGTTATTTCGTTATCGAAATTGATCGTGAGTATTTTAGTATTGGGGGGTGCCTTTTCATCGAAAAACGAACCATTTTCCCTTGCGCAGAAATCTGCATACAACACACTGACCGGAGCCACCAACTTCAACAGTTGAACGCCTGGTGGAACGGGTAAATTACGCAGAGTCAAGTATTGACGATGCGAATCGAGAATACCTACTTTCTTATGAATAAAACCATCGCAAACAAACATCAGATATAGCCCACGGGAAGCCAGCATCTGCTCCTCGCTCCAATAGCGAATAGTTTGCAACGGATTCCCATCGTTATCCGGCAACGGCTCCTCTCGCAGTATCTTTCGCTCTGCACCTTCTATATAAAACGGCAAACCTGCCAAAAGTTGAGTTATTTCACCTCCTTTCAACGCTACTAAAATATGTTGTTCCAAAGCGTTGAGGAGATCTTTGCGGATTTTGGGTGCAAAAAGCATAGTGGCAGTTTTGACACAGTAAATTGATTCGTTCAATACCCAAAAATAACAGATGGCATCGAGCTACATGTTTTATTGCGATCATCTTTTGTAGAATCAAGCTAACTTTAATTCAATATCTCAACATCTTCATGTCTACCCACCCCGCCCCCTGGAAAGCCGGAACCGCACGACGCGTTATCACCCCACAACAGCCGATGTACATGACCGGGTTCGCCTTTCGCGACCGGCCCGGTGAAAAAGCCCTGCACGATCTCTGGGCGAAAGTTCTCGTCGTGGAAGATGCCGATGGCCAACGCGTCGTTTTCGTTTGCGCCGATATCATCGGCTTCACCACCGCGATGGCCGAAACGATTGCCGAGCGTATCCAGCAAGCCTGGGGCATCGAGCGCGCCAATATCATCTTCAATGCCTCACACACCCACAGCGGCCCCATGTTGGACGGCCTCTTCAATGTCATGGTCGAATTAGACGAAGTGCATCGTGAGCGTGTGGTCAACTACACCAGCGCCCTGCTCGATATCATTACAGATCTGGTCGCGGAGGCCATCGGCAAGTTGGAACCGGCGTTTCTGAGTTATGGTTGCGGAATGGCAAGCTTTGCCGTCAATCGCCGCCAACCGACTCCTAACGGTGTCATCAACGCCTACAACCCCGCCGGGCCGAGTGATTTCGACGTGCCGGTGCTCAAAATCGCAACCGCCGACGGCAAGCTGCTAAGCATCGTATGCGGCTATGCTTGCCACACCACGGTTCTGAGCGGCTACCAGTTCAATGGAGATTGGGCGGGGTATGCGCAGATTGACCTCGAAACTAAATATCCCGATGCCCAGGTCATGTTCATGATGCTGTGCGGAGCTGACCAAAACGCCCTGCCGCGCGGCACCGTGGTACAAGCCCAAACCTACGGCGCACAACTGGCCACAGCCGTGGTGCGCGTGCTGAGCAAGGCCCTCCAGCCGCTCAGTGGCCCGTTAAAGACATCTTACGAGACAATTGAACTGGCACTCCAGCCCCACAGCCGGGCCGATTTCGAGGCCCATGCCGAGGAGACCGCCCCCGAAGTGATTTGCCGCGCCCGCCACGCCCAAAATATGCTGCAAACCTACGATGAGGGCCGGCCCATTCAAAACGTGCCCTACCCGGTCCAAGTCATTGCCTTTGGAGAGGATTGCGTGCTGCTGGCACTCGATGGTGAGGTCGTGGTCGATTACAGCCTGCGTGCCAAGCGTGAATTGGGCGTGAAGAACCTGATCGTCGCCGGATATAGCAACGGCATTACGGCCTATATCCCCAGCCGCCGGGTGCTGGAAGAAGGCGGCTACGAAGGCGGCGAAAGCCGGATTTATTTCGGCCTGCCCTCCCCGTTCGCGCAGGATGTGGAAGACCGCATTTTTGCTGCGATGAAACGTGGAGTGGATGCGGTGAAATAAAAACGTTTATGAGGCGTTGAAAGAGGGTATATATCAGCATATTTCCCTTTCAGGATTCAAAAAATGAAACCTCGCAAAAGTCGCTGGCTTATTGGCGGAATGATGTTTGGAGTTCTTGTTTCTACTCTCGCGTTGCTATCAGGTTATTTTGTGGATCTCGAAGTCAGTTCGGGACGTTTTACAGCCAAAGATAATGCTGCATGGACAGCGATATTTGCGATCAGCACAGTCGCATGGGGTGTTATTGGAGTAGGGACAAGTAGCTTACTCAAGCTTTTACAACACAAATCAGGATAGCCCTACCCTCTTTTACCGAAGCAAAACGGGATACAAGGCAAATGCCTCGTATCCCGTTTTTGTATTTCAGCTTTTAATTATCTGCAATCTTCCAGCGCGCACCCGCGGCGGTATCTTCGAGAATCACGCCGAGCGTCTTTAATTCGTCGCGCACGAAATCACTGGTTTTGAAGTCGCGGCGTTCACGGGCTGCTTCTCGCACACGAATCAACAGTTCGATGAGTTGTGGCGTCAGTGCATCATTAGGCAAAGCATCGTTATCGACGATGACAAAGCCAAGAACTTTCATCGCATCGCGCACAGCCGAAATCAAGGCACCGTCTTTCTCACCCTCTCGCCGCCAGGCGGCCACAGCGTCGAAGACCGCCGCCAGGGCAACAGGCGTATTCAAGTCATCGCCCAGGGCTTCATCGAACTGGGTGCGGAAGGCCTGTGCAGCCTCGCTGGTACCGGCATCGGATGGAGCAGCCAACAGGGCAGCTTTCAGGCGCGACCAGGTGTTTTTGGTCTGCACCATCTTTTCATCCGAATAATCCAGCGGTGAACGTGGATGCGTCATCAGGAACAGCAAACGCCACACGTCGGCATCAGCTAATTCGAGGGCACCACTCACGGTGAGAAAGTTGCCGAGCGACTTGCTCATTTTCTTGCCGCCGACCTGCACCACGCCGCAATGCCACCAGATGTTGGCGAAATTCTTATCGCCCCCGCAACCGTCCAGATAGCTTTCGCTCTGGGCGACTTCGTTTTCGTGGTGCGGGAACATCAGTTCGCGCGCGCCACCGTGAATATCGAAACCCGGTCCCAGCAGATGCAGCGCCATGGCCGAACACTCGATATGCCAACCGGGGCGGCCAGCGCCCCAGGGCGATTCCCAACTCGGCTCGCCCGGCTTGGCATTCTTCCACAGCGCAAAATCCAGCGGATCGTCTTTGTGTTCGCCCGGCTCGATACGGGCACCGGCTTCGAGTTCTTCGATTTTCTGGTTCGAAAGCTTGCCGTAATCTTCGTCTTTGGAAACATCGAAATACACATCACCGCCACGCGAATAGGCATAGCCGCTGGCTTCGAGCTTCTCAACCATCTCCACAATCGGCCCCATGTGCTCGGTGACGCGGGGATAATTGTGCGCGGGCAGAATGTTCAGGGCACGCAAATCTTCCAGAGTCTGGTCGGAAAATTCACGGGCCAGTTCCAGAGCGTCCTTACCCAGTTCACGGGCGCGGTTGATGATCTTGTCGTCGATATCGGTGACGTTTTGGATATGGCGCACTTCCAGGCCACGTGCTTCAAGGGCACGGCGCAACACGTCGTACACGGTGAAGGCACGAGCATGGCCGATATGCAGCGAGTCGTAAGGCGTGACGCCGCAGACATAGAGCGAAACCTTACCGGCTTCACGCGGCTTGAGTTCTTCCTTGGCACGCGCCAAAGTGTTATAGAGATAAATTCCAGTCATCGTTTTCAAATATCGGATTCGACGGAAGCCGTCTGACCGGCTGATGTTGAGCCAAATTGTGCGCCCAGCGCGCGGAAGAGTTCATCGGATTTGCGCCCATCGTGCGGGAAGACAACGAAGGCGAACTGCGTGGTCAGCAAGGATGCGGCTTTTTCCCCGGCATCGGGCAGTAGCTGATATCCTTCACAGGCCTTGAGCCAGCGTTCCCCAAGTTTCACTCCCCCTGAACCGGTAAATGGCATGAGCACGAGGAAGTTCAAGCCCGGGAACTCCGCTGGTGGCGGCACCAGCGAAGCCAGTTGGTCGGTAGCACGACAACTGCGGCGGGTCAGGGCTTGCATTGAAGCCAATGCTTCTTCCTGCTGTTCGGGTGTGAGCGACGCCACAACCTCATCCCAGTTCGGCACACGCAGCCAGGTCAAAGCGAATTCATGCGCATATCCTTCGGCGCGCCGGGCTTCGTCGTCTACCCACAAAGCAAATTCGGAGAACGATGCAACACCGCTACGGGTCGGGGTAATGCCGCTTTCGGCGATTTCATCCAACAGTTTCTGGGTGCGGCGGCGCGAACGGCGCGGGCGCTTGGCTTCGGAAGCGCTTTCTTCTTTCGATTCGGGCGACAAGCCCTCTTTGGCACGCTCCATCAGGTAGGCAGCGCGCAGACGACTATGGGCGATACGCTTCAATTCGGCTGCGCTGGTATCTTCCATCGCCACATCGCCTTCGCTGGCGTCGATAATCCGCCGCAGGCCGTCGACACCGCGTTTAATGAGGTAGGATGCGTGGTTGATGGAAACGTTCAAGCGCCGCGCGACTTCGGTTTTGCTGAGATCTTCAAAGAAGAACAACATCACAGCGCGTTTTTCCAGATCGCGCAACTGTGGCAAGGCACTGCCCAGCATTAACTGGTCTTCCACCTGGGCTTCGGCTGCACCATTAGCATTAAAGGCTGCAAACAGGCGCGATTCCCAATCGGAAGCGCCACCGGAATCGTCGCTTTCACGCTCCGATTCGGCATCATAATATTCCACCGTAAGCGTTTGCTGGTTCCGCTGTACGTCGCGCACGCTTTTAGGGTCGATGTTCAACGCCAGGGCAATTTCCTCGGCATCCGGCGCACGCCCCAACTTCTGGGTCAGTTGGTCGTTGGTGCGGGCGATGCGCTGGCGCAGTTCAAAATGCCAGCCCGGTTCGTGAATCAGGCGACCCAGGTCGCGCAGGTAATGGCGAATTTCACCGGTGATGAGGTGGCAGGCATAAGTCGAAAACCGCACCCCTTTGGTGGCGTCGAAACGATCGACTGCCTTGATCAAACCGACGTAGCCTTCCTGAATCAGGTCGTCGATCGGTTCGCCCGAGGCCAGGAAGTTCCGCGCACAGTGCTCGACTAATGGCGTGTGAATCATCACCAGATGATCGCGCAACGATTCACGATCTCCGGCCCGCATGCTAACGGAGGGACCGTGCAAGCGGAGAAACAAATGCCGCACGTCGGTATCGGCGTTGCTTGATTCGCCGTTGACCGCGCGTCGCCCGTTCTCTGGTGTTTTTGCTTGCAATTTCTCTGACATATAACTGTGTATTAAGTCTCCGAATTCAAAAAACCGAAAAAGTCTTATGACTCACTCGACCTTCTGCCGGTCAATCGACGACTGGCGCTCGCTCGGCTACCAACTCTCCTGCTTGTTTTTCGATTTGTACTAACGGAACCCGGCGGGGGCGAAGATAAAATTCGTCGTAGAGAATCTTGATCGTTGCTGCCGTCGGCACCGCCAGAATTGCACCCGCTACTCCGAACAACACGCCCATCGTCAGGGCGAAGAAGATAATCGAGAGCGGATGCAGTTGCATCTGCGACCCCATCACATAGGGCACTAAGATGTTACTTTCAATCTGCTGCACAAAAAGGATTGCAGCAAGAGCATACAAAAATGTGGAAGGTCCTTCACCTGCCGCCACGAATAAGGCCGGTAGCGCCATCGTGACAGGCCCGATATTAGGCACCAATTCACCAAAGAACGCCAACGTGCCAAAGAGCAACGCCGGACGCACGCCAACCAAATGCAACAGCACCCCGGTCGAAACGCCGGTAATAAGGCCCATGATGAGCGTAGCCCGCATCCATACCGCCATCTGCAACATAATGCGTGCAATAGAGCGGCGCGACGCCTCCCGATGCCGGACGGGAACCGCAGTCAGTAAACCGGCGACCAGCGGCTGCGGGTTCATCAGGATGAAGACGGTGAGAAGAACACCGATGAGGAATAAAAACAGCTTGGCGACGATGGTTCGCGTGCTCAGCCAGATAAAGCCCGCCGCATCGCTTGGCTGGACATGAGTGCGGAGCTGTTCGAGCATCTCACGCGTGTTGGGAATCATGCCATCGAGCGCCGGATAATGCTGCACCAGCCCTTCTAACTGCAGTTCGATGCTGTGGGCATAGTCCGGGGCTTTGGCGATGAGTTCATTGCTCTGTGCCAACATTGGCGGCACGATGAGGGCAACCAGGCCACCTACGAGCGATAGGGTCGCCAACAACACGAGCACGACCGAGAGCGTGCGGTTCAACCCTTTGCGCATGAGCCAGGCGACCGGCATATTCAAAACCATCGCCACGAAGAAGACAACGGCAAAAAGAATCAGGATTTTAGCCAGTTGTCCTACAAGCAACGCCAGAACACCAAAACTCACGACCAAAAAGAAGAAACGGCGCAGATCGGCATACGAGAGCGGGCCTTTTTCTTCTTCGATGATTTCAGGCAACTCCGAAATTTCAGTCTCGGATGTTTCTTCGATGGGTTTAGCTTCAGCAGCAGTCTTTTCGCTCAAGGCATCTTTCCTCTCGATATCATTACGCCGTCAGTTTTTCTACCGGCCCCAATGCCACGGTTGTAGCACGTTCAAAGGGATGCAGCGCCAACACCGCATTCACCTCTTCAGGCGTGACAGCCAGTACTTTTTGCAAAGATTCGGCGGGGGTTTTCTGTTCGCGGCGATAGAGCCAATCCATGCCCACTGCCCGCAAGCGCCCCATCGGTGTTTCAGCTCCAAGCACTAAATGGGAAGCGAGACGGCGCTTGGCCCGCTCGACTTCCTCAATCGAAAGCCCTTCGTCGCACGCCTTGCGCACCACGTGGCGGAACGCCTGCAACACTTCACTGGCTTTATAGGGGTCGCACAGCACATAACCGTAATATACCCCGTCGCCATCGTTGGCATCGTGGCCGGCCTGTGCGGCTTCGGCCAAACCGGGGTGAATCAGTTCCCAGTACAAACGCGAACCATCTTCGGCCCCAATCGCTTCACATGCCACCACGGCAGCGCAACGGCGCTCGTCCTGAGCGGCAAAACCGGGTGCCATCAGCATGATGTGGGCACGGTTGAACTGATCTGTCTTTTCAACTTTGGTTTGCGGCAACGCTTGCAGGGGAGAGAGTGCGCGCGGCGCATCGGCTGTATTCCAACCCGAGCACAGCGTTTCGATTTGCGTCACGGCAGCATCCCAATCGTATTTGCCGGTCAAAACCAAAGTCAGGTTGTTAGCAGCATAGCGGTTGGTGAAGTAGGTGTGCATCTGCTCGCGTGAGAGCTGTTTAATACTATCGGGCGAACCCAAAATCGAAGCGCCCAGAGGATGGTTGCGGTAATAGGTTTCACGCGCCAGGTCGAACACCACGAAGTGCGGCTTGTCCTGGTACATGGCAATCTCTTCGAGGATGACGTTCTTTTCCATGTCGAAATCCTCATCGCGCAATGCCGGGCGCATCATATCGCTGAGCAAATCGAGCAGGCGGTCTTGAAATTGGGGAATGACGTTGCCGTAATAGACGGTGGCTTCTTCGGAAGTGAAGGCGTTGTAGCGGGCGCCGATTTCATCAAACTCGCGGTTCACATCTTCAGGCGAACGATGCGCCGTGCCCTTGAACATCATGTGTTCAAGAAAATGGGATACACCGCTCACTTCCCTAGTTTCATCGCGCGAACCAGTCCGCACAAAATAACCCGCTGCCAGAGTGCGCGCTGCATCGGAATACTCTCCGACGATAGTTAAACCGTTATCCAGTCGATGTAAATGTCGTTCCATAGTTTGTTACAACGCAAAGGCAATAAAACACAAAGTTCACAAAGACTACACAAAGAACACGAAGAGATTTTTAAGGCTTTGCATCTGTCTATCCATCTCAAGTCTTTCTTTGTGCACTTTGTGAAACCTTTGTGCCCTTTGTGTTTAATCTGTTCAATCCATCAATTCCCGTGCCCTGGCGAAAACCGCGTCCAGCATCGGCTCAGTAAGAACACCGGTGAAAGTGTTCTGCTGGCTGGGGTGATATGTTCCCAACAACCACAATTTTTCGCTCAGTTGCACTTCCCCGCCATGACTAAAACGCGGACGCGGCTTTATTAGAGTGTAATGCAATTGGCGCGTTGCATCGAAGGCGGCATCAAATCCGATCTTGCCCAGCCCTAAAATTACCCGCACATCGGGCAATAATTTCCACTCCCGAAGCAAATAATCGCGGCAGTTACCGAGTTCTTCCCGCGTCGGTTTATTATCGGGCGGAGCGCAACGCGCGGCAGCCGTGATATAAGCACCGGTCAATGCCAGCCCGTCATCGCGCGAAACCGAATGCGGTTGATTGGCAAACCCGGCTTTGTGCAGCGCCCGATAGAGCCAGTCGCCCGAGCGGTCACCGGTGAACATGCGTCCGGTGCGGTTGGCTCCCTGAGCCGCCGGAGCCAGGCCGACGATCAAGAGCTTGGCATCCGGATCGCCAAAGCCCGGCACCGGGCGCGCCCAGTATATTTCACCCAGATGCCGCTTGGGCGGGTTCTGCGCCACCGCTTCGCGCCACTCCACCAGGCGCGGGCAACGGCGGCACGATACGATCTCTTGCTGTAACTGCTCTAACGCGCTCAACGGTGGGCTTGCCAATATTCCTGGGCTTTTTGGAGGTCGTGCGGTGTATCGATGGCAATGGGCACCACGTTTTCCACCTGCACTACTCGAATCGGCGTGCCGTTTTCCAAAGCCCGCAACTGTTCGAGTTTTTCGGTATTTTCCAGCGGCGAAGGCGGTAGCTGGGCCATCTCCAACAGCCAGTTGGCCTCGTAGGCATACACGCCCAGATGACGCAGACGCGGCACGCTGCTCTGCTCTTCCTCGCCCCGGCCAAACGGAATCGGCAAGCGCGAAAAATAAAGCGCATCGCCGTTTTGCCCGGCCACCACTTTCACCACATTGGTATCATCGGTATCGCCCGCTTCCAGCGGCGTAGCCAGCGTACCCATGCGGGTGTTTTCATCCTGCATGGCATCTAGCAATGCATCCAGATGAGCGGCCTGCACGAACGGCTCGTCGCCCTGGATATTGAGTAGAATCAAACGTTCATCCAACTGCCCGGCGAACTGTTCCCGCACCACCTGAGCCAACCGGTCGGTGCCGGTTTCGCAATCGGGGCTGGTCATCACGGCCTGGGCCAAATCGGAATCAAAACCGTTTTCCACCACGGCAGCAATGCGCTCGTCATCGGTCGCTACCAGAATCGGGCGCGCTGCCTGGGTTTGCAAAGCGGCTTCCACGACCCGTTCGATCACAGTTTTACCGCCTAAGTCAGCCAGTGGCTTACCCGGAAAACGAGTCGAACCATAACGCGCGGGGATGATGACGGCGGTTTTGAGTTTTGAGTTTTGAGTTTTGAGTTTTTCCAGCGTTCCGGTGGTGGAAAACCCGGCTTTGAGCGGCACGATGACGATCTCACCGCCATGTTGGCGCACAGTGGCGGCTTCGGGCAGGTCATCGGCAATGTAATCGCCACCCTTGACGTGGATATCGGGCCGCACGTCGTCGAGCAAGGGAATCGGGGTATCGTCTTCAAAGATGCAGACCGCGCTCACAGACTGCAGCGCAGCCAGCACAAAGGCACGCTCCTGTTCTCCATTAATAGGGCGCGACTCACCCTTGAGCCGTTTCACCGAGGCGTCGGAATTGACGCCGACGACCAGGCAATCGCCCAACTCCCGGGCCGCTTCTAACAACTCGACATGACCGGCATGCAGAATATCGAAGCAACCGTTGGTGAACACGACTTTTTCATCACGGCTGTGGCGCGCAGCAATCCAGTCTTCAATTTCTTCGCGCTTGATGATTTTCTCACGGCTCATTTTGAATCCTCACCACTTCTTCCGGCGTCACCGCTACCACACCGACATGACGCACACTGGCCGCAGCCGCCAGGTTTCCAAGCTGCGCAGCGGCAGGAGCCTGCGCGCCGACTGCCAATGCCAATGTCGCTCCAGAGAGGAAGGTATCACCTGCACCGGCGACATCGAATACTTCCACCTCGTGCCCGCCCACGGCGTGCGCGGTATGGCCTTCACGAAAGAGCAATACGCCTTTGCCACCGCGAGTGATCACGAGAGATTGCACCCGCAACCGTTCGCGGAGCAGGTTTCCGGCACGCTCCACAGCAGCATCGTCGGTCAATTTAAAACCGGCGGCTTCGCTGGCTTCTTTTTCATTGAGCGAAACGAAATCAGTATTGGCAAAGCAAGCGAGATTGTGCGGTTTGGGGCCGCCTGTTACCAATTTCCCGGCCGCGTGCATCGCTTCCACGGCACGCGCTGTGATGCCACAGGTGACCAGCCCCTTATCGTAATCGGAAACGCACAATACATCGGCGCGTTCAAGCAACGGCAGCAGACGTTCTTCCAGCTTGTGCCGATCATCGTCGGAAAACGGCTCGTCGCTTTCCCGGTCGATACGCAGCATCTGCTGACGGGAAGCCAGCACACGGGTTTTGAGTGTGGTGGGACGCACGGCATCAAAAACCAGACCGCTGGTATCAGCACCGGTCTCTTCCATCGCCTGCACCAGGCTGTGCCCTGGTTCGTCGTCGCCGACCATACCGGCCACCAGCACGTTCGCCCCCAGGCTGCGCAGGTTCATCACAACGTTTGCCGCGCCACCGGGCGCTATTTTACGCTCATTTAATCGGACTACAGGAACCGGGGCTTCGGGCGAAATGCGGGAAGCATTGCCGATCATCCATTCATCGAGCATCAAGTCGCCCAGCACGGCTACCGTGCAATTTGGAGCGGCCTGGAGTATTTGAGAAATGTCAGTCATCGCAATTAATTATCTCAGGAAGAGAGGGGATGTGCTCTTTTTAACACAAAGGGCACGAAGGTTTCACAAAGGAACACAAAGAAAGGATATTACACGCCATACAGAGCGCTATTGTATCACTCCAAGGAATGCGCAGAGCTTACTCTCAAAATCCTTTGTGGAACTTTGTGAACTCTTTGTGCCCTTTGTGTTGAAAGTGCCTCTCAAATCTCCAAAATCTCAGGCGAGACCAGCGTGGCGCGGAAATCGACTTCAAAGCTGCGGTGCCACGGCAGCGATACTTCACACTTTTGCAGCATACTCTTGAAATGCCGTTGCGCCAGGATATGGGCATAACCGCGCAGTTCTCGCAGGGTTTGGGCTTCCACCGGCTCGGCTGTGCCGCCTAAATCGAGCGGTGAAAGCCCGTGGTCGCGGGCGGTTTTTTCAATACGCGGGCGCACCCGGGCCTGATAGAACCAATCGTCGATCACCCGCTCGAAAGTGAAGAGGGAGTTGGCGGGTGGGAGGTCGGGGACGGAGGCAACCTCGCGGTGACGCACCAGGGCAGCGCATTGGGTAAGAACGGTGCCCAACGTATTACCGGCGGTGTTCCAACCAGCGAAGGCAGCCAGTTGCCCTAATAGGCCGCGCGTTTCGAGCAGATTCATCAACACATCGTCGGCACCGTTGGGGAAAGCCACATCACAGAGTGCCACCCATTTGCCTGCGTTGATTTTGCGCTCCATGTCATTCACGAAAGCGCCCAGCGCTTGCGCGCGCTGTTTCTGGGCATCTTCGTCCTCGTCACGCCGTCCTACTGCTATGGGAGCATTGATAAAGAATTCGAAATCGGCATCTTCGCCTTCGGTAATCTGGCCACGCAGTGCCTCCATGTGTTGAAGCAATGAATCATCGAACGGCCTGTCTTCAAACGGCGCGATACGGTGCGCATCTTCGGCGTTGGACCAGTGCAAGCGAAACGAAGCGCTGGTATTCCAATGCCGGGCCAGCAACGTGAGCGCGGCTTCATCGGCTCCAGGGTGAAGCGACATCTTTTCCTGCACGCTCAAATCACGTGCTTTTTGCAGCAAGATATCCTGCTCGCGGCGATGCAGGCCGAATTCGGCGGCATCTTCCTGCGTGATGAGCAAATAATCGAACACACCTTCTTCCAGCCACTCGATCATTTGCAGATTAATGTGATGATTGCGCTCGCGTGCCGCCAGGTATTCCTGTAAAGCGGCAGGCGGAATTTCGCTTTTCACATTTTGCAGTTGCTCACGCAGATAATCCGAGTTGAAACGCTCCGCTTCATCGGCCAGGCGCGCGTAGCGCATGATGTTGTAGTAGTTGACCGCTGCCGCGTCGGAATCCATCGTCACCGCCAGCCGCATCAAAATATTGAAAGCGTAAATCGGCGTATCCGGGCGCTGCTTGCGGAACTCACGCAGCACTTCCAAACGCCTATCGGCTTTTTCCAGTGGGGTGAGAGGACGGCGCGAAGCCACCAGGCCGCCATAGGCCAGCATATCGACCGAAACGATGAGCGCCTGCACGGAAGGCAGCCTTTTCACCCAATCGGAAACAGCATCGGCTTGTCCCGGCTTATGGAGGTCGCCCAGAATTTCATAGGCGGGCACCAGAAGCTCATCGCCTGCGATGGCAGCGAGTTGTTGAGGAAAACGGTAGGTGCAAGGACGGTTATCGAGCGGAACAAGAGCAAGCGGAAGCGAAGAGGGGAGGTCGTTCATAGTGACGACGTGGCGAGGCGCACCGTTTAACTCTGGGCCGCGTTATCGCCGAGCAGGTTTTCCTTATTGGGATTTTGAGGCGCAAACAACGAAATTTTATGGAGCAACGCACGCGCCGCTTCATGGTTGGGATTGATTTGCAACTCGGCCTTCAAAGCCGTGATGGCACTCTGGTATTTTTTTTGCTTGTAATAGGCCACAGCCAGATTATAATGCGCATCTTTCCACTGCGGGCGGTCGGCCACGAGTTTTTCCAGCGTGGCAACGCTTTCATCCAACTGCCCCAACCCATCGTAACAGGCCGAGAGATTGAGCAAAGCCATGGTATTTTGCGGCTCGAACGCCAACACATACTTCAAGTGCGTTATCGCCTCTTCCAACTGCCCACTCAAATAGAGCGCCGCTCCTAAATTCAAACGTCCATCCAACCGCGACGGCTCAAGCTCCATCGCCTGGCGCATCGAAGTAATCGCCTGCTCGAACCGGCGTCGCTCCAACAAGCGACTCCCCTGTCGCCACAACATATCAGCGCGCACCGACGACGCCGACTGCACCCCCGCAGGCTCGGCCCCCTCTTCACCACCTAATTTGCGCTTGAACCAGTCGAACATGATAACGGCTGATCTTGGGTCTTTGGTCTTTGATCTTGGTGAGGCAGCGAATACTCTATCCTAAACCTTTCGAGTTTCTCAAACCAAAACTAAGATCTAAGACCTAAGTTCTAAGACCAAATTTAATACTCTTCTTTGTCGTCGTCATCTTCCTCATCATCGTCGTCATCGTCTACATCGGGTTCGCCATCGGAGAACGATTCGAGTTCAGTTCCGCGCCACACTGTGACGAGGAAGTTCTCGCGTTCGTAGGCCGACATGTGCGAGGAAACGATATCGAGATCGAGAATTTCGATCAATCTGGCCTGTGCCGCTGCATCCAGGTCTTTTTCGAGAATCAAAGTGGCGTGAATCAGGTCCATTCCCAGATGGACATCCACCTGCCCCAGGCGGGTATCGTCTTGCCAGATCATATAGCTTTCCGAACTGGCAGTGCGCACTACACGCACCAACTTGACGTCCAAGACTTTATCGCCTTCTTTCGTGCCTTTCTTTTTATCGTCTCCGGCTAACATAACAAACCTACCTTTTCAAAACTGAAAACACCCGGCAATATCCGGGAAAAACCCTGAATAGTTTCTTTTTATGCCAGCGAATGAATTCGCGGCCAGAGAGCCTTCGGCTGAATGTCCACCTGCGTGGACACGGTGTCCGCGCAGGCGGATACTCGGCGCACAGCGCCCTCCGGCCGCGATTTTAATCGCTGGACAACAAAGAGGAGAAACATTATTTTACAGACTAGTAATAACAAAAAACTTTCTGCAACAGAGAGACAGAAAGTATAGCATTTGCCGCGCCTGCAAAATTCACTCCAAAGCCGGAATCTCTTTCCATAAGTAATCTGAGCAGGTGTAGCGAAAATCAAAAAGTGCCGGCAGGAAATTTCTCCTGCCGGCACTTTTTAAGATTAAAACTAACGACTGAATATCCAGCCGGTTACTTACTTTCCGATGCCAGTAGTTGGCTGAGCAACTCGTGCTTTTCTGGAATCAGAGTGATTTTCGCCTGTCCGTCCACCAGTCGCTGGTTTTCCAGGATTTCAAACATGACACGCAACACTTCCGGGTCGGAAGAGATTTCCTGCAGTGCTTCGCCCACGATCTGGGGACGCATCGCCTGGGCGCGGGCAAATTCGACCGCAGCCTGCCGGTCGGCAGTACTGGTGATAATGCTGACCTGGTTGGCTCCGTCCTGCTTGATGGCCGAAGTCACCTGGCGCAGACGGTTGACGACTTTCTCTTCGATCTGGCGGATCATGCCTTCATCGCGAAAATGGACTTTACGGATGTATACCGAACCCAGCTTATAACCCCACTCATGCGACTTGGGAGAAACCTCCTGCCGCACCGTCTGGCTCATGGTGTGGCGGGTTTCCAGCATGTCGGCCAGCGGCATGTTGCTCAGGCAGCGCACGGTGGTGTTGCTGATGTTGGCGGCCAGCGAACCCTGCGGATCAGCGTTTTTGAACAGATAGGCCACCGGATCGCTGATATACATCTCGTACCAGATACCGATGCCCATCGGAGCGCCTTCTTCCGAGTTCACGGCCTGGCTGCGCAGATACTGCTGGTCGCGGCGCATATCGAGTACGTGGCAACGCCCCAACCAGTTGACGATGAGCGCTTTGGGACCCATCTTTACCCAGAGTAGGTAGGGTCCGGGTTCATCGAGAATCGCCACGACCTTACCAAATAAAACATATACGTGACAGCGGCCTTCCTCGACGATGGTATATACGCCTAAGAGGCGAACTACGGCTCCCAAAACCGGGATCAAGATGAACAACGCTACAAATGTAATAAACGCGGTTGAAATCATTCCTTACCTCCCGGCACTTCGACAAAAACCTGTCCGGCACGACTAAATAGACGGAGACGAATGTTGCGCAAATAAGCCGGAAGCGCCTGTGGACCGCTCTGTTTAAGGTCGGCTAACTGCGATGCCAGAGCACGAAGCGGTTCTACTTCGGCGTGTGCGTTGAGCGTCTCAATTTCCACCGCGCGCTTCGACTGCACGATTTTCTGGTCGGCAGCGGCCTGTGCCAGGCTGATGTCGGACGAGACATGGTTATGCGCCGTGTTGATGGCCGCCAATGCCGATTCCACTTCCGGTGGAGGGTCGATACCGGTAATCAACGAGGCATCGAGCGTGATGCCATAGCGGGCCGAAGACGAATGGCATTCGCGTTCCATGTGTTCGTTGAGGTCGCGCAGGTTTTTGCGTAAGTCGTTGATGGAAACGCCCGTGACGACGCTGGCATCCGCCGGTTGCGAACTCAGGGGGAGCGTGATGTCGCCCTGGGGCGGCGCTTCGAAGTTGGCGATGCGTTCGCGCAAAATAGACACGAAATAGCCCATCACATGAACGAACGGATGCTTGACGCCAAACAGGTAAGCATAGAGGTTGCGTTCACTGATGCGATAGCGAATCTGTCCGTTCAAGCCAGTGTTGAGCTGGTCTTTGGTCACCGCTTCGAGGAGTTGTCCACTGTTGTTGGCCAGGGGGTTTTCCGGGTCGTAGGCCATGTTGACAGTCTGGGTCGCAACGGAAACCTTATAAATTTTCTCCCACGGCCATTTGAAATAGGGGCCGCCAGGCATGATGACGCGCACCTGCGGATAATCGTAGCGTTCACGCTCTTCGGGGCGCAGCGATTCGGCGATGGGGTCGTCGAGTGTGCTCACACCAGGGATGCGTTCGGCGCGGCCTAGAATGGTTTTTACGGCGCGTTCGTTCTGATCGACCGTGTACAGACCGGCGATGAGATAACGCACCAGAAACCAGGCGATAAAGCCGACAATCAGACCTACAATAAAAGACATTCTGTTGTGTCTCCTTATACGAAATTAGGCAAAAGTGCCAAGAAGATTCTACACCATCGCCAGCACCGATTGTTAAGTAAAACCGGCTACAATGCACTTTATCGGTTCTTCTTTTCCAGAAGAAAGCCCCGCTTCATATCGCTACGCTAAAATAAAAACGTGATCTCTCGATTCTTCCGCTCACTTTCTTCTCAGGAACGCAACGCCTTTTGGGCAATCCTGGTATTGCATCTGGTGCTCATTTCCTTCCCCTATCTATGGGCACTGACCACCACTCCGAACGGCTTTGTCTACGGCGGTTTGCTCTATAACCCCGACGACCAGAACGTACACCTGGCGTGGGCGCGGCAAGCAGCGGAAGGCCAATTCTTTTTTCGCGACCTCTTTACCAACGAAAGCCTGCTCTCAGGCGAACGCCCGCTGTTTACCAACCTGCTCTGCTGGCTGATCGGTGTTCTCAGCGCGCTGACTACCATTCCAACCATCTGGCTCTATCACGCCTTTCGCATTATTTTCGCTGCACTGACGCTATTGCTGTTTTTCGCACTCACTACCCGCCTCACTGCCGATAGGCGCGTGCGAATAACCGCCACTGCCCTGGCCGCATTTGCTGGCGGCGCAGGGTTTCTCTCAGCCCTTATTCCCGGCTTCAACTGGATGGACCGGCCTGATAACGCCAGCTTCCCGATGATGCCCGAAGCGTTCACTTTCGCTTCCTCGCTGATCTTCACTCTCAACATCGCTTCGATGGCGTTGCTGTTGGCGGTATATCTGCTGTCACTGCACGCATGGGAAACCGGTTCGCGCAAAGCGGCGATAGGCGCTGGAGTAGCCACCCTATTTCTGGCAAATTTTCATACCTACGATGTTTTCCCGCTGCTGGGCGCTCTGTTTATATGGGCGATCTTCGCCTGGCGCACACCGGCTCAGCGCGGGCGTCTCATCTTTCTCCCTGCTGTGATCGTTGGGGCGGCGATTCCCGTGCTCTATCAGCTCTTCGTATTTCGCGGCAGCGAAGAGTTCCGCATCAAGGCACTTACCAACACTCCGGCACCACCTATCTGGGACGTGGCCATTTCTTACGGGCCATTGCTGCTGCTGGCGATTGGCGGAGCGATCATCGCCTGGCGTGAAGTGAAACTGCGCCTGCCGATATTCTGGATGCTGGTGACGCTGGGACTCATCTACGCACCGGTTTCCTTCGCCCGCAAGATGATTGAAGGCTTGCACTTGCCACTTTGTTTTTTGGCGGCGGTGGGATTAATTTGGCTTGTCGGCAAGCTGCAACCTACAGCGCAACGTATGGTCACCGTCATTGCAGTTCTCATCTTGAGCCTTTCTTCCTTCCAATTTGTAACCTGGTGTATCGATAACGCCCGCGACAATAACGCCTCGCGCGCCAACATTTTGATGCCTCCGCTCTATCTCACACAAGGCGATGCCGCTGCCATGCAATTCCTCAAGCAGCAGCCTCGTGGCAAAGTCGTGTTGTGCCTGCCGTTTATCGGTAACTATATGCCGCGCGAATCGGGCCAGACCGTGATGATCGGCCATTGGGCTGAAACCCTCCACTTCCCGGATAAGTTAGGACAGGTTCTAGGCTTTTACGGTGGGAAAATGGAAGCGGAACAGGCGAAGGAATGGTTGAATAAAAACCGTATCGGCTACGTGGTGATCGGCAGCTATGAAAACCAGTTGGGAGCCAGGTTACCGTTAGAGTTGCAGGAGATTTTCGAGGCGAATGGGACGCGGGTTTATGCGGTGCCGTGACTTAAATAAAAAAAGCGATATTGGCATCAATAACGATTTCAGTGGCCAAGATTTTCCCTATCTTCTTCTCGATTGGCCGCTATGATTTGCGTGACATCAAAATCCTGCTTCGCGTGCAAACGCACCGGAACCGCGTCCGCCAATTCGATTGCACGATAGAGACGCTGTTGATTACGGCTCAAAATTGGAACACTCTCTTTGACAATCCGGGGTTTTGCGACACGTGAAACGCAAGATTTTATTTTAGTAGGCATGAGTTCAACCTCCTATTCTCTATTTTACCGCATGAGAAGATTGAAGGATAAGCTCATTGTCAGGAAGGAAGAGGGAATACGCCCGGCCGGATTCGAACCAGCAACCAAGGGATTATGAGTCCCCTGCTCTAACCATTGAGCTACGGGCGCGACTAAAACGGAGCAGCAGTTTAACGCAAATTCCAATATAATATTGGAATCATTTTGGTCAAGTCGATAAAGGGAGGGCAAAAATACCGTTTAACAAACCTTCCCCGGCAAGTAAAATGAGAGTTGAGAGAAAGAGTTGAATTTAAAGCCCATGTCTGCCGCTTCAGACGCTCCAGCGTTTAGCCCACCGCCCGGTCCATCCCAGATTATCTTACCGGGACAGACCGACGACCCTCTGCGCTTTCTACTCGACCTCACCCAGCAGTATGGCGACCTGGTGCGCTACCAGACACCCTATTCTTACACCTACATCGCCAACAGCCCGGAATCCATTTCCCATGTGCTGCGCGATGCCAATTATCCCCGTGGTTCGCTGCTTAAACAGGTGCTGGGAGAAGGGCTGCTTTCAAGTGAAGGACAACACTGGAGGAAGCACCGCAGTTTGATGGTGCCCGATTTCCACCCACGGGTTATCGCCCACCACGCCCACCAGATTCAAGAAGCGATCTCCGATTTCATCCTTCAATGGCGCGAATACGCGCGGCAAGGCACCACTTTCAATGCCGCAGACCAGATGATGGACCTCACCTTAGACGTGGTACGCCGTGCGCTTTTTTCAGGTGAACTGACCCAATTTACCGAGCAGATCAACACCATCGTCAAGACCCTGCTCAAGGACGTGGGCGGTTTCGTGCGCAGTGAATTCGGCACCATGCTTGAAATCAACCCCACCCGCAATCGCCTGTTTCAAGACAGCCTGCGCCAACTCAACGAGATGGTCTATGAAGTCCTCACGCGCCGTCGCGCCGAAATTGACGCCGGCAAGCTGCGCTACGACCTGCTCGACATGTTGATGGAAACGCGCGACCAGGACGGACAAAAACTCACCGAAAAAGAAGTGCGCGACGAAGTGGTGACGATGTTGTTTGCAGGGAACGAGACCACCGCCGTCATGCTCGGCTGGGTGCTGCACTGCACGGTTGCCTATGAAGGCGTGGAAGAAAAACTGCAAGACGAAGCGCAAACCGTATTGAACGGACGGGCACCCGAACTGGGCGATCTGCCAAACATGCCATATCTGGGTCTCATGCTGCACGAAACCATGCGGCTCTACCCGCCGGTATGGTCGATCTTTCGAAAAGTAGCCGCCGAAGATGTCGTTGACGGCTATCGCATCGAAGCCGGACACACCATGATCGTCAGTCCGTATACCATCCACTACCATCCCCGGTATTGGCCCGACCCGACCCGTTTCGATCCCTATCGCCACACCTACGAAAATAATAAGCAGCGCCCCAAATACGCCTATATTCCATTTGGCGGCGGACGCCACCTGTGCATCGGCAAGCATTTGGCGATGATGGAGGTACAGCTTATTATGGGTGCGTTGGTTCAGTGCTTCAAGTGGCGCGTCGATCCTGCGCATGTGGTCGATTGGGAGCCGCTCGTCACCCTGCGCCAACGCGACGGCCTACCGATTCAACTGGAAATGCGCCCTGCTCTCGATTCGGTGCTGAATTCTTTCCACTCCCGTACCGCTGCCGCATGAAGCCAACTGATTTTGCTTCACTCACCCAACTATTAGAAACCCGCGCCGCCACTCAGGGTGAATCCACTTTATATACGTTTTTAAGTGAGAGCGGAGAAGCACCTGTCCAGCTTACCTACACAGAATTATTGGCCCGTGCCCGGGCTATTGGCACCCGCCTGCAGCAGATAACCAAGGCCGGTGAACGGGTTTTACTATTGTTACCGCCAGGCCTGGATCTGATCGCGGGCTTCTACGGTTGCCTCTTCGCAGGAACTCCGGCGATTCCCCTCCTGCCTCCTCACCCGGCACGGCTGGAACAGCAAAAAGAACGGCTGCTCGTCATTGCCGCCGATGCAAAACCAGCGGTCGTATTATCGAGCCGCGAGGTTCTGGCTTCACTTGCACCACTGCACCAGGAACTCGCCCAGGCCATCGGCACACCTCCCTTTCATCTTGCTCTGAATGATATTACAGTTGGCGACACTCAATCGGCTTTGCCACCGCTCGACCACGACAGCATCGCCTTCCTGCAATACACCTCCGGCTCGACCGCTTCTCCCAAAGGAGTTATGGTGTCGCATGGTAACTTGCTGCACAACTCCGATCTCATTTACCGAGCGTTTGGCCACTCTCCGCAGAGCCAGGGCGTTATCTGGCTGCCGCCCTATCACGATATGGGGCTGATAGGTGGCATCTTGCAACCGCTTTACGGCGGTTTTCCGGTCACATTGATGTCACCAGCCTCATTTTTGATGCGGCCCTTGCGGTGGCTGCAAGCGGTGAGCCAGTATCGTGCTACGACGTCGGGCGGGCCTAATTTCGCTTATGAGTTGTGCGCCAGGAAAATCACCGAGGAACAGAAAGCGACACTGGATTTATCATCGTGGAAGGTCGCCTTTGCCGGTGCCGAACCGATACGCGCCCAAACCCTGGAAACTTTTGCAGACGCGTTTGCTTCTTGCGGTTTTGTGAGGGAAGCGTTCCTGCCCTGCTATGGCCTAGCCGAAAGCACCCTCTTCGCGACCGGTTTTAAAGCCCGGCCCATTTTTCAAACCGTGCAGCATCAACACCGTGAATTGGTTGGTGCCGGCATGGCCGATGATGAAACCAAGGTGTGTATCGTGGAACCTGAATCCAGAGAACCTTTAGCCGATGAAAGAATCGGAGAAGTGTGGATTTCCGGGCCAAGTGTGGCAAAAGGATATTGGAATAACGCAGAGGCAACCCAGGCGACATTCCAGGGACGATTACCCAATAGGGCTGAAACTTTCCTGCGCACCGGTGATTTAGGTTTCCTGCGTAATGGTGAATTGTTTCTCACCGGACGGAGCAAAAACCTGATTATCATTGGAGGACGCAACCATTTTGCCGAAGATATAGAACGAACCGTTACGCAGGCACATTCCCAAACCGGAAGCTGCGCCGCGTTCGCCGTTCAAACCAATGCCGGGGAGCAACTGGCAATCATAATTGAAATCGATAAGCTTGCCCGCCTGGAACCAAGCGCGCAGGAAGAAATTAAAAACACCGTTTTGATGAAGATTGCCGCGCAGCACGATGTGCGCGCCTGGGAAGTGCGGCTAGTCCGTGCCGGTAGCCTACCCCGCACCCCCAGTGGAAAAATCCAACACCATCGTTGCAGCGAATTATTCGCGCAATAAGCGGTCACAACCCAAATCAATTCGTAACAAAAACTTTAATACCTACGGCAAAGGTATGATATACTGCCGAGGTCTTGATAGCGTGCCTGATATTTAACTGCAAACTCAAGTTTTAATGAACGCAACTTCCAACTCAACCCAATCTTATAGCGCCCAGGAAATTCAGGATTGGATCACATCTAAATTAGCAGCCGAGTTGCAGGTCGAGACCTCCGCAATCGACGTTCACCAGCCTTTTGTCGGGTTTGGGATCGATTCCATTGCGATTTTCACGCTCACCGGCGACCTGGCTGAATGGCTAGGTCACGATTTACGCGCGACACTTTTGTGGGAATATCCCAATATTGCGGCCCTCTCTCAACATCTATCCCAGGCAAGTTAACCAACCTCATAATCAAGCCATATGACGCCTGACTCCACTCCGTTATATGCTCCGCTCTCATTCGGTCAGGAGCAGTGGTGGCTATTGGATCAGATCGAACCGGGAAATACCGGTAATAACGTTGCCGTTCCCCTGCGCCTGCGCGGCAAGCTCGATATTGACGCCATCGAACGCATCGGCAATCTCTGGCGGCAACGCCACGAAACTCTGCGCACCCATATCCTGCGGCATAACGGCGAACTGCAGCAAGTTGTAATGCCGTATGAGCCAGAGCCGCTCAAAATCATCGACCTGAGCGGCCTCCCACCCGAAGAGCGTGAAGCTACCGCGCAGCGGCTCACCAATGAAGACGCCCAACATGTTTTCGACTTGCGCACCGACAGTCCCATCCGGCTCAGCCTCTTGCGTTTGGGAGAAGAGGAACATATCTGGCTACGGACCATTCATCATATCGCCTGCGACGGCTGGTCAGTCGATATTTTGTTGCGCGAAGCCGCCACCTATTACAACGCGCTGAGTGCCGCACCTTCTCCTGCACAAAGAGACGAACTGGAGCAAACCGTCCTGCCTTTGCCCACGCTGACTTATCGCGACTATACACGCCGCCAGCGCGCAGACAAAGGTATGGAAAAGAATATCGCCTTCTGGAAAGAGCGGCTGCGAGGCGCGGAGAAACTACCGCCTCTCGTCCTCAAGCCACAACAAACACAAGGTGCCGATCAAACAGCCAAAGCAAACCGTCCTTTAAAGCACTTGCGGCATACCGTTGAGTTCCCGATGGAACCGCAACTCATCGCACAGCTCAAAAGTTTTTGCCAGCAACAACACACCACGTTTTTCACCCTGTTATTAGCGGCGTTCTCGGTATTGTTACATCGCATCGGGCAAGAGGATGAATTTGTCGTCGGCATCGGTATTGCCGACCGCCACAAACGCGACACCCAAAACGTCGTCGGCTTTTTCGTCAATACCCTGCCCTTGCGGCACCAAATTGCCGGAGATCCTTCTTTTGCGGAACTGCTAAGCAACGAACACCAACTTATGTTCGAAGCGTTTACGCATTCCAATCTCCCCATCCGCCGTTTGATTGAACAGTTGGCTCCGACACGGCGTTCGGACGAGACGCTCCTCTTCCAATCGCTGGTAGTCGCTATCCCCACAGCCCACGACTATCCTTATCAAGGCCTGGTCAAAGTGCCGTGGGAAGTCGAAAAGGCAGGAACGATTCGCGGCTTGTTGCTGCATATCAAGCAGGTGGACGACAGCGTTACCCTGAACTTCGATTATGATGCCGATTATTTCGACCGTATTTTCATGGAGCGTTTTGCTGCTCGGTATCAGCAATTACTGACGGCTCTCCCAGACCAGGCAAAAACTCCGCTTTCCCAGCTCTACTTAGCGGGTGAGCAGGAGCAAAACACCATCGCCCGGTGGGAAAACGGAGAGCAAATCGGATTTTCCGGCCCGGCAACCTTACAGGAATTGGTCGCCAGACAGGCGAAGCGCACACCCGAAGCGATAGCGCTACAAAGCGGCGATAACCAAACCCGGTTGACCTATGCCGAATTGTACGAGCAGGCCAAGGCATTAGCCCAACTTTTACAGAATAAAGCCGATACGCCCGTTGAACGCGTCGCGATTTTCCTGGAACGTTCACCACAGATGGCAGTAGCCGCGCTGGGAACTCTCTTTGCGAATGCCGCCGTTATTCCGTTAGACCCATCCTATCCGGCTTCTCGCTTACAAGCAATCGTCGCCGATGCCGCGCCACATGCCATACTGACGACATGCCGCCTTTACGATACATACGGCCATGAGTTATTCGATCTCCCCCCTCAAAGCGTGGTTTTCCTGGATGATCAGCCGCACGGGCAAACAGCCCCGGCCCCGGAATTCCCGGTTCATGCCAATGAAAAGGCTGGCGAAAATTTAGCCTATATCCTCTACACTTCCGGCTCGACCGGCACCCCCAAGGGCGTAGCGATGCCGCATCGCGCGCTGGTGAACCTGGTGCAATGGCAAATGGCACAATCGGCTACCTACTCGCAGAAAGCCGCACGCACGCTACAGTTTGCTCCCTTGAGTTTCGACGTAGCATGGCAAGAGATTTTTTCGACCTGGGCCGCAGGTGGCACCCTGGTCATCGCAGACGAAACCACCCGGCGCGATCCTGAACTGCTTCTGCAAATGATATCCGATCAAGGCATCGAGCGGTTGTTCGTGCCCTATGTCGCCTTGCAACAACTCGCCTGGGCTGCCGGTCATCGCCAGTTCTTCCCGCAAACCCTGCGGGAAATCATCAGTGCCGGTGAACAACTCCTCATTACACCGCAAATACGGGCTTTTTTCCAGCAAATGCCTGCCTGTGTGCTGCATAACCATTATGGCCCGACCGAAACCCATGTCGTTACGTCGGCGACGCTTCAGGGGAATTGTCAGGAATGGCCCGAACGCCCTTCGATTGGCCATCCTATCGCCAACGCCCATGTGACCGTGGTCGATGAAAACGGCACTAGGGTGCCTATCGGATTCACCGGCGAAATACAAATCGCCGGAACACCGGTGGCGCAGGGCTACTGGAACGCGCCCCAACTCACCCGGGAACGTTTCGAAGCGAATGGTTCCTATCGCACCGGCGATTTGGGGCGTTGGCGCCATGACGGTGAACTGGAATATTTGGGACGCAACGATGATCAGATTAAAATCCGAGGCTATCGCGTCGAGCCGGGCGATATCGAAAACGCACTCCTCAACCATAGCGCTGTTGCCGAAGCAGCCGTAACGGCAACCACACCTGCGGATACCGGTTCGAGTGATACACGCCTTACGGCCTATCTCGTCATCGCACCGGGAATGCAAACTCCCGAGAGCAGCGAACTTAAAAGCTTCTTGAATGCATCTTTGCCGGAATACATGATTCCCTCTGCATTCGTAACCCTGAACGCCCTGCCACTTACCCCAAGCGGTAAAATTAATCGTCGTCAATTGGAGCAAACACCGTCAGAATCGATAAGAATAGAGAATAATATTTTTGCATCCGTAAGCACTGCGACTTTCGGGGCATTTGAAGACGGTAAACTGTAACGCCAAGCGGCAAAACGAAAAAAGCAACCGTAGAACTGTCGAAGTAATGAATTATCAGTCGAAAGCATCGTGGCACGACATTCTGGAACAAGGGGTGACACTGCGTCTTGAAGACGCACAAACCGCCGATTTAGCCTATCGTGCTGCCGATGGGGTTGTCACTCCCGCGTTGCTGGAATCGCTGCGTTATCATAAAGATTCGCTCTGCCGTTTGCTGCGTCCGGGCTTCGACTATCTTCCCCTTTCGCCGACCCAGAAAAGAATGTGGCTGCAATGCCGCACCAACCCAGAAAGCCCGTTCTACAACATGGCATTCACTGTCCATTTAAAAGGGCAGTTAGATAATGAGGCTATAGTGCGTGCTGCCGGCGAACTCCCATTTCACCATCCGGTGCTGCGAGCCTCGTTTCCGCTCATCGAAGGACAGCCGGTGCAGGAATTAGCCCCTGCCGACACGAAATTTCCGGCGCTGGAACTGGTGGATTTAAGCCATCTCCCAACCAGCGACAGCGAAAACAAACTGCGAGAACTCGCAACTCAAGCGGCCATGAAACCGTTTGCAGTGGGGCACGCACCTTTGTGGACGATGCAGTTGGTGCGGCTTGAGCCACAGCACCATGCACTTTTGTTCAATATCCATCACCTGCTGGGAGATCGTTGGTCGATTCGTCTGTTAGTTCAAGACTTGAGTTTTTACTACGCCAGCCATTCCAACCAGACGCCAGGGCGAGCGCAAGGCAAGACATCTGCTTATATCGATTTTGCCTTATGGCAACAGCGTTGGCTTCAGAGCGAAGATTGCAACCGCCAGCTTCAATACTGGGAAGAAAAACTCGCCGGTGTTAGCCAATTAGCTTGCCTACCGCTTAAACATCACGGTATCGTTCCCCAGACACGCCGGGGCGACTGCTTTTCGCTCAGCGTTCCGGCCGCTGTTACGGAAAAACTGAAAACCCAGGCCCAAGAGACGGGAACCACACTATTTACGGTGCTGCTGGGTGCATTTAAATTGCTGATTCGCCAGTGTAGCGGCCTCAATGATGTGCGGGTTGGTTCCATGATGGCGAACCGTAATCGCTATGCGACGCGACGCGTTGTAGGCCTTCTGGCTAATAACGTTGTTTTACGCACCGACTTTGAACAAGCCAAGAGCTACAGGGAAGCCTTGCTCCTCACCAAAGAGACCGTCGATGGTGCCATCCAGAATCAGAATGTGGCATTCGATCAGGTTACAGCCCTGCCGGCGATTGCCGGACTCCCCGTCTTTGAAGTGTATTTCACACTGCTCAATGTATCGGAACGCACTTCTTTCTCCAATTTGGATATCGCCACAGAGCAAACCGAAACCGGCACCGCTAAAATTGACCTGACGATTCGCGTACGCGAAGAAGCTGATAGATTGCAGGTCGACTTTATTTACGATGCCGATATGATCGAAACCGATTCGGTCAATCAAATCGCGCTCCATTACGGCCGCCTTCTGGAAGCCGTAGCTGCCGATCTCGATATAAAGCTGGCGGATCTGCCCTTTGACGAATCGCTCAAGGTTACGACCCCCACCTACCCTTCTCCGATACACGCCGCCAGATCGCTCAGTGACGAGGACCTGCCACGCGATGACCTGGAACGCCAGTTGGCAGCAATCTGGCAGGATCTCCTGCAAGTGCCGCGCGTTGGCATTCGTGACGATTTTTTCACTCTGGGTGGCCACTCCCTGCTTGCCGTGCGACTACTCGACACGGTAGAAAAAGCCACCGGCAAAACGCTCTCGCTGGCGATTTTCTTCCAGGCCCCCACCATCGAAGGCCAGGCTGCATTGTTACGCAATGAAGATTCGCTGGATATCCCATCGCTGATAGTCTTGCAGCCCCATGGCACCAGGCCACCACTCTTTTGTATTGATGGTGCCGTCCGTTATCGCGCATTGGCTGAATCTTTGCCTTCCGATCAGCCGGTTTACGGTCTGATTCCTGAAAACCCCACCGACGGCCAATGGTATTCGTTCGATAAAATCGGTGAACGCGCCACACACTACCTGAAGATTATCAAACAGGTTCAGCCTGAAGGCCCCTACCAGTTAGCCGGGCTTTCTTTTGCCGGGCTGGTAGCACTGATGATTGCCAAGCAGTTGCATGAGGCCGGAGATAAAGTTCACCTGCTGGCACTTTTCGACACCTATGGCCCCGGCTACTTCTCCATGCCGTTTTCCAGGCGTGTGGGATTGCATCTGCACGCATTGCGCAAGCTCGACGTCCCTGCACGCGCCCAATATCTCCGTGACCGGGCCAGATTGCGCCTGATGAAAAAACCTCCGGAACCCAAGGAACCCACCCAGGTCCGGCGCGGTGAAAACGAAGATGAATGGCAAGTGGATGTCTTCGATCGCGAACTCTCGCCGGAAGAGATTCGGCATCTGCGCTCAATGGCGCAGCATGTACGTCAGAACCCGGCATCGGCACGCTATGAAGGCGATACCATTCTCTTTGTGGCACGAGACAAGCCGATGGAATTCTTGCAGGCCGATACCACCCTCGGCTGGAGCGGCTTTGCACCGCATCTTACTATCCATGAAGTCCCGGGCGACCACACCAGCCTGATTCAGGAACCCAACGTGGGCGATTTGGCGGCACTGCTTCGCCCGGCACTCTCCCCACCGCCGGTGCGTGATGGACAGTAATCAGCCGCGCGTTCCGGACGGACACGCTTCCCCGTTCTGGAGGCATCCTTCGACATTCCCGGCGTTAAAACTCGGACAAGCACATATCTGGCGCTGTGATTTGGACGCCTTGCCCGTCTCCGATTATGAGCTATTGCTGAGCGATGACGAATGGCAGCGTGCGGCCCGGTTTCACTTTCCACTACATCGCGCGCGCTATATCGCCGGTCGCGGTGCTTTGCGCAGCTTGTTAGCCCAATATCTGGGCCAGAAGCCGGCAGAGTTCTCTTTCACTCTCAACGACCACGGCAAACCGGAGTTAAAGGAGAGTCAGTTGCGCTTTAACGTGTCTCATTCGCAAAATGTAGCTTTGTTAGCCTTTTGCCTGACGGACGATATCGGTGCCGATGTGGAATTCCGGCGCGGAGATTACGACGATGAGAAAATCGCGCGATTAGCCAGGCGCTTCTTTTGCGAAGCTGAAAGCCGGGAGTTGGAAACTCTCAGCGGCACCGCTAAACAGGCTGCCTTTTTCCGCTGCTGGACCCGCAAGGAAGCCTTGCTCAAAGCAACCGGCGAAGGCATTGCGGGGGGATTGGCGACATACCGGGTCTCGCTTTTACCCCGACAGAAGGCCGAGGTTCTCGCGCCCTATGAAGAAATCGGCGATTGGTCACTATTTGATTTACAACCGGGGGAGAATATTGCGGGAGCACTGGCAATCCGGGCTGGCCGATATGAGATATTTGGTTATGATTTTGCGAAAGGGATAAATTTATAAGATTGGTATTACACAATCAGGCAAAGAGGAACCAACCCACTACATCTCCAGCAAAAGAAAGTCCGTTTATGGCCCACTCCCACAAGAAATGATATTCTGTCTCGTTTTTTTGAGTGTCAATATCCATTTTCAGCAATACGCCGTAACGACTCTCCGCGTTCCTTAATAAATCGCGTCATATAGGTTTTGAGAAACAACGCATCGGCGATTTGTCCTAAAAAGCCCAGTGGCGAACGCCATTCCAGTGTGTCGCGCATCAGCGTGTGCTCTCCCCGCGCTTCGAACTCATGCACGTGCCGCAAAGAAGCAAATGCGCCTTCTACCATTTCATCTGCGAAACGGTGAGGCGCATCAAAATCGGTAATCCTGGAAGTCAGGCGTTGGCGCACACCAAAATGCACAGCCTCGAAAGTCACGCTTTGACCAGGGCCGATTAATCCCGATGTGACACCGGCCACGGCCCGTTCGCGCGTAGACGCCGTACTTTGACAATGCACGTCGATATCACGAGCCAGATCGAAGCACCGCTGCGGCGGAGCTAAGATCAGCGTCTCGATCGTGATAACGGGCATGAGTGAACCGGTTTATTCCCCTTCGTCCAGAAAATCGGCGATACCGCTATCCTGAGATTGTTGACGCAGCTTGCGCAGGGCGCGCAGTTCCAACTGGCGCACACGCTCGCGGGAGAGGTTCATTACTGCGGCTACATCCTCCAGCGATTGCGGGCCGCCATCGGCATAATCTCCCAGACCGAAACGACGTTCCAGCACGGCGCGGTCGCGGTCGGGTAATTCGGCTAATGCCGTCGCCATGTTGCGCTTGAGTTCGACCAATGAAAGCGCCGCTACCGGCACGTCATCTTCTTCCTCGTCATCGCGCAACACTTCGCCCAGCTCTTCGTTGCGATCTTCTCCAACCGGAGTTTCCAGCGATACCGGAGTGGCACCGGCTCGCAAAGCCTCATCGACCTGGGCCACCGTCATTCCGGCTTCCTTGGCCAATTCTTCGCGGGTGGGCACGCGGCCCAACTCCTGCTTAAGCTCCCACTGGAGACGCGTCACTTTGGAAATGGCGGCATAGAGATGCCCCGGCAAGCGCATGGTCCGTGCCTGATCGGTGATAGCGCGGTTGATGCGTTGGCGAATCCACCAGGTGGCATAAGAACCCAGGCGCTGGCCGCGCGCAGGATCGAATCTATCCACCGCACGCATGAGGCCGATATTGCCCTCCTGTACCAGGTCGAGCAAGGAAAGCGGCGTGCGATCGGTATAGTTTTTAGCCAACGACACCACCAGTCGCATGTTGGCTTCCACTAATTTTTGCTTGGCCTGCACCTGTTCTTCCGCCGAGCCGTTACGCGCCAGGTTAGCCAGGTATTTTTCCTCTGCCGCCGAATGCAGCGGCACCTGTCCCATACGATTCAGATACTGCTTAAGCGCATCTTCAACACCAACATCGCTGTCTTCATCGTCGTATTCGAGGCTTTTTCCTTCCTGCTCTTCCCCCGTGGCTTCCAGGCCGGTGGAGATGAGATGGCTCTCCAAGTCTTGCAGAGACGACAGGACATCGTCCAAATCCTGGTGCTTTTTCTTGGCAGACTTCTTCTTGGCCGGCTTGGCGACCTCGGCTTCTACGATGGGAATATCGCGCGCTTCGAGCGCCTCGAAGAGAATTTCGAGTGAGTCTTCATCGATTTGCAGGCTGGCATCGCTTTGCAGCTCCGTCAACAAATCGTTGAGTTCCTGATACGTGACCTGGCCTTCACGAGCGCCATCGACAAAGAGCTCGTGTACACGGGGATTTTCCAATAAAGGAGTAGCAGCAGACATATTGATAAAAAACTAAAGAGGACGAACCTTACAGTGTTACGCCAATTTTCTTGAGCGCTTGTTTAAACGCCGGATTTTCGGGACTACCGTTGTACAGCACCTTGCCATCGGGAGATACCAACACGACTCGCGGAAAGGTCAATGTCTGTAGCAAGGTTGTATAGGGGCCGCCGATTTCTTCCAACAACCAGGGCACCTGAATTTGGTTTTGCTGCTTCACACCCGATGCGATCCCGGCATCGCCTTCCGTATTGATACCTACCGTCACCACACCCTGCGTTGCGAGTTTGGTAGATTTTTCATTCAAACCGGGCATCGCAATCATGCAAGGCGCGCACCACGATGCCCAGAAGTCGAGCAGAAGCGCTTTATTTTCGCCTAAAAGCTCTTTCAGCGTGACTTGCCCGCCTTCGGCGGTGGCAATCTTTTGGTCGAACGGAACGACGACTTTCTTCATCGCCTCATCGAGGCGGTAGCCGTTCAACCATTGCAAATAGAGCATCTGTAACGGTTCGGGGGCCAGCCAAAGGGCTTCCTTGATATGTTTCTCGAAAGCCGCCGGATCTGCTTTCTGCCCGGCATCCAGGGCTAATATCCCCTGCACCATGCTGTCGTAGCTATTGCGATCGGTAAAGAGGCGGCTCACTTTCGGATCGAGATTGGCTCCGGCATCCACCAACGGCTGCTTAAGCGCAATTAAAGCCGCCATGTCGCGCGTGTAGAGCGAGTTGGCCAATTGCGCTTCCAACAGGAGTTGCGGCGTAAGCCCGGCTGCCCTGCCCTGTTGGAGTGCAGTGGCAAATTCCTCGGAAGTGGTTTCCGGGCCAAAAAGGGTGCCGATCAACGCCTGGTTTTGTGCTTCATCCTGGGCAAAGGCCGCCACCAACGTGTGATTGCCCGGCACAGGCGCGGGAAGAGTTCCCGTCGCCAGAGCCAGCATTCCTAACAATACGAGGCCGCCCTGCTTCTTACTCAGCTTTTTCATCAATTCGTTTCCTGACCCGTTTTATTTCAAATTTTCAGGGTTGAGTCCCTGTAGGTCTTTACGGACGAACAGGCCGTCGTCGCGAATCAATTTATTATCGAAGTAAATTTGGCCGCCGCCGAATTCAGGACGCTGGATGCAAACCATATCCCAGTGCACTTCGCTGCGGTTGCCGTTATCGGCCTCTTCGTAGGCCTGACCCGGCGTGAAGTGAAAAGAACCCGCGATCTTCTCGTCGAAGAGAATATCCTTCATCGGATTGAGAATATACGGGTTGAAGGCCAGCGAGAATTCGCCGATATAGCGCGCACCCTTATCGGTATCGAGCACTTCGTTGAGCTTGTCGGTATTGCTCGAAGTCGCCTGAACAACCTTGCCGTCCTTAAATTCCAGGCGCACGTTCTCATGCGTCACACCATGCTCGATGGTGGGCACATTGAAGCTGATGACACCGTTCACGCTGGTTTTTACCGGTGCGGTGAAACATTCGCCGTCGGGAATGTTGTGGCTGCCGAAACAAGGAATGACGCCGATACCCTTGATGGAAAACTCCAGTTCAGTGCCCGGCCCCACGATACGCACCTTGTCGGTCTTTTCCATCAGGCGCTTGAGCGGAGCGGTGGCGCGCTGCATTTTGGTGTAATCCATGGTGCAGACGTCGTAGAAGAAATCCTCGAACGCCTCACTGCTCATTTGCGCTTCCTGGGCCATGGACGAAGAGGGAAAGCGCAAGATACACCAGCGCGTCTTTTTCACGCGCTGCTGCAGATGCACCGGATGCAGGTAGTGCTTGGTGTAGATGCGCATCTTTTCGCCCGGCACGTCTGAAAGCTCGGCACTGTTGTGTCCACCGCGCACGCCGATGTAAGCATCGGCTTTTTTCATTTGCGCCAATGCAATGGAAGCGTTGAGCTTCATCGTCTCTTCATCGGTTTCCATATACTGCGCGCGGGTCACCTTCGACTGGCGCAGGTTCACCATCACGCGCGCGCCGGCTTTATTGGCGGCGCGCACCAGCGCAACCGTCATCGCCTCGGGGATATCGAAGGCTTCGATGAGGACAGTCTCTCCGGGTTGGAGTTTGGTCGAGTGACCGACGAGCGTAGCGGCTAATTTATCGAATCGGGGATCGTGCATAAGAGGTGAGATGGCACTCCTTCAAAAAGTAACCGCGCAAATGCGCGGCTATGGATAGCAGTATAGTTGGCAAAAGCGGTGCTGGGGAAGAAAAAACGACAAGCTACCGTTTATCACGATGGCTTGTCGCATTCCTCTCTTTTATAAACAACCTGCAAGCCTTACATTTTCGCAATCACTTCGGCGATTTTATCGGCCTGTTCCTTTTCGCCCAATTCCACATAAATCGCCTGCGCCTGGCGATAGAGTTCTTGCGCTTTGGGTTTCTGACCGGCACCGGCATGGGCGCTTGCGGCCACTCGCAGGAGATAGGCTCGGGCTGGTTTATCGTTGAGCTGATCGAGCAGAACCAGTGCCTGTCCGGCATATTCCAGGGCCTTAGGAGCATTAGAAGTCACTCCATAAAGCTGAATGATTTGTGCCAGAATAGACGCTTCAAACTCAACATCTTTTTTGCCCTGCTTCACCAACGATAAAGCTTCAAGCGCCGTCGGCAGGGCTTTATCGTATTTCTCAACAGTAGCGTAAGCGCTGGAAAGGTTAAACAATGTGAGCAACGTCCCGCGCGGATTGCCGCCACGGCTCAGTTGCAGTGAGCGCTCCAGCGCTTCCACCGCTTTATCGTTTTGCCCCATTTTCCCCAATAAAAGCCCCATGTTATTGAGTGTGCTTCCCTCACTGGATGCATTGTTCAATGCGCGCCATATTGCCTGCGCCGCCAGCATCAATTCCAACGCTTTCTGGGGTTGATTCATGTCGTCGTAAAGGCTTCCCAAGCGGCTCAGGGTCAATGCTTTTCCTGAACGGTCGCCCACGCCATCGGCAGTTTGTACCGCACGATTGTACAATCTCACTGCTTCTTCATAGGCGCGGGCCTCGTGAGCCTGTTCTGCACGACCCAAGAGAGCCGAAACCGGGCCTGAAACGCTCACCGTTCCAACCGTCTCGCTCGACGATTCGTTGACTTCCCAAATGGCAACTTCACGGGTTTTGACATTCATGCCGCCATCGGCACCTGCAAAGCTGACACGAGTGCCGATTTGTAAATCACCAAACGCCATTTTGCGTGCGGCATCGGCCCGCGAGCGAAGCACGGTTTTGTCATCCAGAATCAAGGTTTTCGTCTGGGTGGGAAATATTTCTTCCATCTCACCGGCAGCGTTGCTTTTACCGGAAACGCTGACCGTGATATTGGTAGGCGACAGAATACCGGTGATGCGGGCATCGAAACGAGTCTCGCCCACACGCAGTCCCACATCGTTGGGGTCGGCATCGGCTGCAGGCGCAACCACGGCAGGCTCAGCTTCCACTTTCACCAGCACCAATCGCGCTGTGACATCCTTGCCACTGCCGCTATCCTGGCCAATGACGGCCACGGTAGCTCCCCCGAGCAAAACGGCACTTAAACTGGTTTCCTTACTGCCGAAGATTTCCGATTTCGTTTGCGCGTTGAGCACTACGTTTTTGGGTTTCGCTTCGGCCAAACGGCTGGTTTTGCCATTCGGCAAAGTGAATGAAGCGACATTGATCACCAATTTCTTTTGTGCTTCATCATAGGAAGCCACGGTGCCGTCAAAGCGAATTTCACCTGTCGCAGGCGAGTAATTCTGAGCGACTGCGGCACCAGTCGCACTCACGACAAGCAAAATGAGAATTAACCAACGAGATAAAAATCGCATAGACAGTCCTACTTTCAATTTCCACTTTTACAACGTTCCATTCGGCTCTTTGAGCGTTTCATTGCCGCGTTCCGACCAGCCCTGCACTTTTTTAACCAAGCGCCACAAGATCAGGCCCGCAGCCACCACCGCAATCGGTGCGAGAATCGGCAAGAGAAAAGAGACAATCACCAGGAAAAACGCAAAGGCATCTTCCAACATCGAAAGGATGGGATTGCCCATTCCCAGTGTCGTAGCCGTAGACATAGTGCGGGTACCGGCTTTCACGGCATGAAAACTCAGCGCGACGGGCGCGCCGATGACCAGGCCCAGCATTGTGGCCAACACCGGATCAAGGCCGGGAATAACCGAGGCCGCTGCCAGGGTGCCGGCCGTAGGACGCGCTATGATGCCGAAGGTATCGAGAAAATGATCGACAGCCGGAATTTTATCGGCAATCACTTCAAAAAAAGTAGCCAGTGCCAACACTCCCAGCGCAGCATCAGAGACCAGCCATTCATAAGAACCACCCAGATGAATCCCAAAGAGTGAATATTTGGCTGCTATCGACAGCATAAGTAAGGGCAAAAAAGTATTAAGCCCGCTTGAAGCGGCCAGCCCCATACCCAGGCACGCGATCATGACCCAACCGAATGCCGTCGTCGTATTAGCGCCGCTGGCTACAATCTGATTCTGAATTTCCATGCCGTGTTGCTCCTCAAAATATCTCCGGTTTTATTGTCGCAAAAATGACACCATTTTTGGCTTCTTTTGACAAAAAAACAGAAAATAAAAGCGCCCAATGACAGTAGCATCATCGGGCGCTCTTATTAAAATCGAAACAAAAACAACAGAACAATACGGAGGGAGAGGGATTCGAACCCTCGCGGCATCGTAAGACACCCTACAGGTTTAGCAAACCCGCCCCTTCAGCCTCTTGGGTACCCCTCCTAAACATGCGAAGAAAATTATATCGCTCCGCCGGTTAATCCGCAATAGGAGAAAGCCGCAGGAAAAGGAATTTCATAACTTCATTTTTCCTGCGGCCGGTTTGATCTCGTTTTACTCACCCGCAAACGCGGTTTTACGCAGTTCGGCTAAGACCTTACCGTTGAACTGCAGCTTGCCATCGGCCGCTTTCCCCGCAGCAACACGGCTTTCGGCGTTGGTGTTGAGGCGCAAATCGGCTTTCACCGCGCGTCCGGCCTGGGCATCGAACCAGATATCGCCTTTCACTTTTTGCGTTACCGAAACCAGGTTCGGAATGGCAAACGGCAATTGCTGCCCGGCATCGGCGGCGCGCTGCTCGATGGCGGCGTTGGCCGGTTTGGTGGCGAGGTCGGAAACCTTCACTTCACCATCGACGGCAATTTTCCAGGTCTGGCGGCCTTGCAATTCTTCCTGCGCCACAGCCTGAAAATTAAATTTACCCGGCCCTTCCTTGGGCATGGAGTTGGGTGCAATCACTCCTGGCACGGCGGGCCAGGAGATATCGGCGCTCCAGGTATCGCCCACACTAATGTCATCCAGCGGCAAAAACGGCGGAATCATGCTGGTGACGATACCCTGAATCACGGTGACAAACCCCATCGGCAACGCTGAATTATTGCCGGGTGCGGCCTGGGGCGCAGGCTCCGGGGCAGCTTCTTGCTTTGCCAGCGCCTGAAAACCGGTGGGGCGCAGGCTCTTGGTAAAGCGAATGCCGTAACCGGGGTTGAGAAAACGCGACAGATCCATATCGGCCGGGCCGACGTTCTGGTTATTGACCCGAACGTTGCCGCGACCGTTATTAATGCTCATGGTACCGCCCTGGTTAAAGGTGGTCTCCAGGAAATTGAGCTGGAAGCGCTCCAGGCGAGGTGTTACCACGGCAGTGCCGAACTCATCGACCTCGTGTGCCACGAAAGCGTTTTGCCCGTTGCCTTTGATTTGCATCTCCAGCGGCAGGCCGCCCACGGGGAACCCGGCGATGACGGCATCGGCAGGCAAGGTAAAGCGCACTGTGCCGTCGGTGGTGAAGTCGTATGCCAGTTGTTCCCCGGCCTGCCACTTCTGTTCCAGCACGTCGGCGCGTGCCGCCACGGTTGAAAGCGCGCCCACCAACGCCACGCCTACTGCTATTTTGCGTTTCCAGCTTTGCATTTGCATTCTCGGTTTTCTCCTCACGACTCTTCTATTTTAGAATAATTGCTGTTAAGGCACCGTCGATATATAACGCTCTTCATCGTCGGCTGCATACGACGCCTCATTCGACCGTCCGGCTTCATTAAAGTTCCTCTCATGCGGACGCGGATTGATTACCATCTCACTGCCCATCTGGAAATATTCGGTTGCCGCGCTACGCAATTCCTCCGCCGTGGAATAGGCAAACGAGTAAACCTCCACACGCACGCCGCGTGCTTTGAGGAAATTTACCAGGTCAACAAAATCGCCGTCACCCGAGACTATGGCAATGACATCGAGCCGTTCGCACATTGCCAGTGCATCGAGCGCCAGGCCCATATCCCAATCACCTTTAGACGAACCATCGGGACGTTGTTTCAATTCTTTAGAGCGAATCTCATAGCCGTTGGAACGCAGCATCGCCAAAAAATTGCTCTGATCGATCTCTGGAGTTTGCACGATGTAGGCAATAGCGCGCACCAACGGACGGTCGCGCGCAACAGAGTCGAGTAATTTATTAAAATTTAATTTGGAATTGTAAAGATGCTTAGCGGCATAAAACATATTCTGCACATCAACAAAAATTCCTACGCGTTGATCGAATGATTCGTTCATAATGAATGTCCTCACCTCGCTTAATAGGCAAAAACGATTTTGATAAAAACAGATCGAAAACCTGATTTCGACCTATTGATAATTTCGCCGCTCACAGCTTCAAGTTTAATTCATCACTTATGAAAACGCGCGCCTGGAAGAAATACGCCACCGTAATGAGCCTGGGCTGGCAAGACTCGATGACCTATCGTTTCAACGCACTGGTTTGGATTCTGTTTGCGGTACTACCCTCGCTCACCCTCATGATGGTGTGGTTGGCCGCTTACCGCTCGGGAGGACAAACCGAAATCGGCGGCTACAACCTGCCACAGATGATGACTTATTATCTCTTCGTAACGGCACTTGCTGTCATTATCACCCCCAATCCCGAATGGGAAATGTCACAACTCATCCGTGATGGAAAAATTACGCCCTTCATCGTGCGTCCCATTGGTTTCTTCGGCCATAAGGTGGCTCAAGAAACCAGTTATCAGCTCATTAAAAGCGCTATGTTCCTCCCTGCCTTTGCTGTTTTGCTCTGGCTTTTTCGCGACTTCATCGATTTACCACCCTTTTCCCTTTCCCGGGCAGCACTTTTCCTTATGGCCGTTTTAATGGCCTATGCCTTACTATTGCAAATTAAATTCCTACTTGGCATTTCTGCTTTCTGGTTAGCCGAAGTAGGAGGTCTTATGGAAATCGCACACATGTCTTTAGGGCTGTTTGGCGGCCAGTTGCTCCCCCTACAAATATTGCCTGCCTGGCTCCAAACTGTCGCCGGAATGCTGCCCTTCTCGCTGCTGTTTTCTTTTCCGATGGAGATACTTCTCGACCGTGCTACCACCGAAACTTTAATTTCCGGCTTCACCCGCCAGGCCGCCTGGCTTATCGTGTTTTCACTCATCGTAAAATTTGCCTGGCGTAAAGGACTGCTGGCCTACGAAGGTTATGGAGGCTAAAGCTCTTTCTCTCTAATATTCCTTGTTATTCGAATCAATATTATTTGTTCTCCAAACAGAGCCAGATAATTCAGAAAAAAAATGTTTAGAACTTACCTTATCCGGGTATAATGACATTGTTTACGCGCGTAAACAAATTTCCCAAGGAAGCCCAATGCCTGTAACCCAGCAAGATATCGCCGAAGAATTAGGTATTTCCCGCGTACTCGTGAGCTACGCCCTCAACGGCAATCCCCGTGTGAGTGAAGAGACTCGCAAGCGGGTGCAGGAAACGGCCGAGCGGCTGGGTTATCGTCCCAACCGCGCCGCACAAACGCTGGTGACGGGACGTACCGGACAAATCGCACTCTGCTTTTCGGTGTATCAGCCGTCGTTCAATTCCGAGATCAGCCGTCGCTTCCAATCTCCGGCACGCAGTGCTTCCTATGCCTTGCTGGTAAGCAGCATTGAAGCTCTCGATAATGCCGCCACTCCACTGGCGGTTGATGGGGCCATCTGCCAGGGGCTGGTTCCCGCAGAACTTCTGGCTCAGGGTTTTCCCACAGTTTCGCTCGAAGTCGATTTGCGCGGCGTCAACGCCGGTTATCGCGGCCTCTACGATGTCGTTCAGGTTTCCCTCGAAGATGCCGCCCGCCAGGCGACTCGCCACCTGATCGAAGAAGGCTGCAAGCGTATTGCTTATGTCAGTGTTCCGGGCATGATGGGCCAGTTTGAGCCACGCTACCGCGCCTATGCCGCCGTCATGCGCGATGCCGGGCTTGCCCGTGAGGATATTTACGTCGAACTGCTGGACTACCTGAACGTGCGCGACTTGACTTGCAAAAGCCTTGAAACCTACTTTACCAAACACGGTTTTCCTGACGCGCTATTTTGTAGTAACGACGATATTGCCGTTGGGGCCTATCGCGCCTTAAGGCGCATGGGGCGCAGTATCCCCCATGAAACCGCCGTCATCGGTTGCGACGACATCGAAGAAGCACAAGACCATGCCCCGGCGCTCTCTTCTATCCACTGGCCCTTCGATGCTATTTGCCAACGCGCCTGGCAGATGCTGATGGAACGCATCGCCACGCCCTCACTCCCACCCCGTCTGGAACAAATCAAAACCCAGTTTGTCCCGCGCGCCTCATCGCAGCGCCGGTTGTCGCACGCCGCTACCCCCACAATTCAACAAGGAGAAAATCATGATTCACACTGACTCTGTCGCAACCGGTCACCAGCACAGTAGACGGGCGTTTACTCTCATAGAGCTACTTGTCGTTATAGCCATTATATCTATCCTCGCCACCATTCTGTTCCCGGTTTTTGCCCGCGCGCGTGAAAACGCCCGGCGCACCAGTTGTGCCAGCAATCTCAAACAAATTGGCCTTGGTGTGATGCAATATATTCAGGATTATGATGGCAAATGGCCTAACCGCTGTTTTGGGTTTAGCTGTTATGAAGCCGGATATAGCTATCCTTATAACGCCGGGCGCTACAAATGGATGGAAGCCATCTTCCCCTATGTAAAAAGTGAACAAGTTTTCGACTGCCCCAGCGGTGGACTTTCCTATGTCAATGCTGCTAACAATGCTACTTTGCGTCCTTACCGGCAACGCACTCCTTATGCCTTTGGCAGCTATGGTGTTAATCAGGTCCACCATAATCAACCGGTGGGGCAAACCAGTTTGTTTCGTAACGAAGAAACCTTTGCCGGAGGCCCCCCACAAGCCCCAACAATAGATGCCTCGTTAGAAGCTCCTGCAACCACTGTTGCTATCCTTGATACCTACGCCTACGATAACTATTTCCCCTGGAGAGTTGAAAGTGTCAATGTTCCGACTCTCACGCGAAACGCTGCAACCGGCCGCCGCCAAATGGCCAACGCTGATGAGCGCCATCTCGACACCATCAACGTATTGTGGGCCGATGGCCATGTGAAGGCTGTCAAGCTCGAAATGCTGGCAACGCGCGGCACTACCCCGCTCGCAACCGTCGCCGGCCAGTTTGCCGGAACTTATTGGTCGGTTAATGCCGATCCCTATTGAAAAGCAGTTGTTCGCTTATAAGCGAAGCACCTTTTATCTTAGTTAGCTGAAGTGATGACACAAATTTAAAACACACCTTCCCCTCACCCCAGCCCTCTCCCCGAAAGGGGCGAGGGGGTATGCTACGCTAACCTCAACATCTTACACAGAGTGAAGCGTGACAGTTCGTGCTCCCCTCTCCTGTTCTGGGAGAGGGGCCGGGGGTAAGGGGTGAACATAGCAGATTTGTATCACCATCTCAGTCTCAGTTAGACGATATTCTCATGTACAAATTCCCCTCATTATTCAAGCCCCTATTGGCTTTGCTCTGCCTTCCCGCCTGCACCTTACTTCCTGCCCAGGCCCAGGGCATTGAACCTCCGGCTCCTACACTCTTTCTCGATTTTGAAAACGGCGTCGATGGCATCGGACGCGATGGGCAAAACATCGCCGCTCGCATCGATGGCAAAGCCGAATTCCAAGGCGGCAAGTTCGGCCAGGCCTTTAAAAGTGGGCCCGGCGCGGGATACTTATATTTCCCGACACAGGATTTACTCTCCCGTCAGTTTGGCACGGTAGAAATGTGGGTAATGCCCATCGACTGGAACGGCGATGAAAAAGCCTTTCATATGTTTTTCAATGCCTCGGGCAAGGGCAACCTCTATCTCTACAAATATCTTTCCAGCAGCCTTGGCCTCACCATCTTGAGCCATGATGGTGGTAAAGAGCATAATCGCCTTTCCTATCGTAACATCGATTCCTGGAAAGCCGGAGGCTGGTATCATATTGCCTTCACCTGGTCGCCCTTGCGTCAGGTGCTTTACATCGACGGCAAAATCGCCGCGCAGGGCTTGCCGCTGCTGCCTGAGTCACTGGGTAAGGAGTTTTTGATCGGCGATCATTATTTCAACGCCGATATCCCTCGCAGTTCGCAATCGCTGATCGACAATGTGCGCGTCTATGACCGTGTGCTGTCGGCTGAAGTAATAGCGGCGCACGCGGCAGACGATTTCACGAAAACTACGCCACTGAACGATAATAGCGCCCAGATCGATTTCGACGTAGAAAATAATCGCCTCGCCACCAAACTCGTTCTCAACGGTGCCGATGTGAACGTGGCACAGGCCCAGGCTCATTTCTCCATTAAGCAAGGCCAACAAACTATCGCACAGCAAACAGGACAAGCCTTCCAGGGCATGAGTGCGGCAACTGATTTTGCCGACAACCTGAAGCCGGGGGAATACATATTGAGCGCCGATGTGCGCGACGCCCAAGGGCAATCGCTGGGCACCGTTAATAAGCCGTTTACCGTCCCTTCGCGTGAGTGGCAGGGCAACACCATTGGTTTGGAAAAGAAGGTGTTGGCACCATGGACGCCAATGCAGGTGCGCCAACATTCCGATGGCTTTTCCGTGCACTGTTGGGGGCGTGAATATCGCTTCGGCAATGGTTTGCTACCTGTACAGATTACCGCTCAGGGCGAGCCACTGCTCAAAAGCCCGATGGCGCTCAAAGTGCTTTCCGGCCGCACTCCGCTGCGCTGGGCAACCGGCCGGCCGCAGGTGAAGAACGCTTCGGATTACGAAGTGAATGTCGTGACCACTGCCACCGCCGATACGCGGCAAGGTAAGGTGACGATCGAAGCGAATTTCCACCTGGAATATGACGGTTTGATGCTGCTTTCGCTCAATTTCAAGGCACCTGCCGGTTTCAGTGCTGATAGCGTGACGATCGATATTCCGCTGCACGAGCAACGTGCGCTCTACCGCCACGGTTGGCAGGCCGACCTCAAAACCTTTAGCGGCGCGCTGCCCGCAGGCACCGGGGCGGTGCAACAGGGCGCGTTTCTGCCCGCCTTTTGGCTGGGTGATAATGATCGCGGCCTGTTCTGGTTTAGCGAAAGCGCCCAGCACTGGCCTAACTGGAAAAGCGAAACCGCGTTTCAAGCGGTGCGCGAAAACCAGGCCGTGACCATGCGCTTCAACCTGCTCAGCGGCCAGGCCGTGCCGCAGAACTGGCGCTTTGAATTTGGTATGCAGGCAACGCCCGTGAAACCGTTGCCACGCGACTGGCGCAGGCATCAACTCACGCCTTCGCCCAAAGCCACGGCAGAAATTTACTGGCCTACACCTTTGCCCGATGCGGTGAAGCATTTCGGCTATGCGCAGGCGCGCAACTCCGAGGTGTTCCAGAATCGGGTGAATGCCAGCAAGGCTGCAGGCCGTGCCGCAGTGCCCTACACCCTACTGACTGCGGTTTCGGGAGGCTCTCCCGAATGGAAGTGGTTTGGCAAAGAGTGGGACGTCAAAGCTGGCGACCACGGCTCGGGCGACGTGGTCGCAACCGGAGCGCCGATTCACTACGTCAGTCCCACCCAGAAAAGCTGGCACGATTTCGTGATCTGGAAAACCAAACAGTTCATCGAAACCCATAAATTGGGCGGCATCTATCACGATCTCAGCTACCCCTTCGCCTGGGCAGTGCCGGAAGTGAACACCGGTTGGTTCGATGGCAAGGAATGGCAAAAGACCCATCCAATGCTGGCCTACCGCGACCTCTACCGCCGCAATCGCGCCATGGTGAAGGCTGCCAACCCCGATGCCCTCCTGATTGGCCACATGTCCAGCCGTATTCATATTCCGGTGCTGGGCTATGAAGATGCCTACCTGAACGGCGAAACTTTCCTCACCGCCATGCGCGGCAAGGAATCGTATCTCGATGTAATGGGGCTCGACCAGTGGCGCGCCGAATATACCGGACGCCAGTGGGGCGTAATGCCGATCTTCCTACCGGAATTCGATACCGTGCATCGCGCCACCATTGAACCGACGCGCGGCCTGGCGGCTCTCCTATTGCTGCATGATACCGGTGTGTGGGGCATTTTGAGCAACGGCAACGTGTGGAAGGAGATGTATGACGCCATGCATTCGTTCGGCTACATCGATTCCGATTTCATTCCCTACTGGGACGCCGTTCCCCCGGCCAAGACCGATATGGCGGATGTTTACGCCAGCGCCTATAAACGTGCCGATGGACGAGCGCTGATAGTGGTGGGCAACACTTCCAAAGAAGCGCGCAAGGGAACCATTACACTCGATGCCAAGCGCCTGGGCCTCGACACTTCGCAGGTTGTGACCTGGCCCGATAAAAAGCCGATGACACGCAATGGCGATAAGATCGAGATTAGCCTGGAACGTTTGGATTACCAACTATTGCTGATTAGCAAAGCACCGTAAATTTAAATTAGGATGGCATAGAGATTGCGCTATGAATAACCACTGTCAAGTATGGTTTGACAGTGGTTTTTGATTTGATTTATAATCTGCTTTAAGCAAGTTCTTTGAAACCCCGCGTCATCGGCAATTTGTCTCCGTTGTTTCGACGGAGCCGCCGTATCGCTCGTTCTCCATCACGGAACGTCGGTGTGATTTCACCCTACGTAGAGTAGGTGTGCACCGATTCTCCCGCTGAACGAGACAAGCTCGTAACAATAGGTGCACACCTACTCTACGTAGGGTTACAGTGACCGAAGCCCGTCCCTGGTTGTAAAGCGATGGCGTCGGGGTTTCAAGAACAGTTTTTAGCTATTCCCTTGCCTGCCTATGTCTACCCCGGACATCTCTTCACTCCTTGGGAACTATCCCCCCAAAACTTCGACGGACCGCGCGACTCTTCTCGACTTTGCCCGCACTACCCCACTCACTTACGGTTCCTGGAAGCACTTCAAGCAGCTTTATAAGCTGGCCGAAGCTTCGGCGCTAACCGGGGAAAAGCCCGATGTGGAGTTGTTGGGTATTTTGCTGGGCCGCATTGATGCCGCGCCCATTCCAGCAATTAGCCAAGCATCATTCAAGCTTCAAACCGAAACGCCCAAATCCTTCAAACCACAGACAGTACAAGGCAACGGCACTTCCTATAGCGTGGGGGGACGCTATGGTTATGGTTCGGGCCGGCAGGAATACGAATACGACAGCACCGGTTGGCGCCTGGAAGTTAACGATAGCGCGACGCCACAAGCCAGTGGCGGGCTACGGGGTTTGCTGGCTTCGGTGAAATCGGCCCTGGCACCCCAAACCGCACCCAGTAAGCGCGTCTATGATTTCCACGCCCGTGAATATATCGGCAACGAGCGCAAACTCACTCTTGACGATAAATTTTTAACGATTGCCGTCAGCCAATATCGGCAGAAAAATAATTACCGTCTCAACGTAAGTGACCCCAGCTTTATTTATCTCGAAAACAGCGGGCCACAAGCAGCGACCTGGCAATACATGAAACGCCGCGCACGACGCTTGCTGCGCAAACTGAGTGCGGCTCAACCTGCACTTTACCGCGAACTATTGCACGCCGCTTTGCGCCAGTCGCATGCTGCCGCTAACCAGCAGCCTATTAACCCGGCCACCCAGTGGCTCAGCATGGACGCGCTGTATGGCCGCAATAAAAACTGGAAACAGATCCCTGCCTCGCGTGGCCCGTATATTCGCCAACAGAAAAAGTTGGAATGGCGCACCCGTCAGGAAAACGCGCCCGATGCCTGGAACGGCGATCTGCACTGGATTGGCCAGATACTCACCGATACCACTCTCAATCCGGCAGCCAACGCCACGGCGTTACGGGTGTTACAAGCCACCGGGCAGGCCGTTCCCGCACTGAACGAAAACCAGTTGCAGCATTTCATCGGTAGTAGCGAACCGGTTCTACAAGCCCACGCCACCCGCATTGTGGCTGCAGCCGATGACCTTGGCCGCTGGTCGCCTGAAACTCTGGCCCTGGCGCTGCTCCACGGTGGAGCTAACACCCGGCGAAAGTTACAGCAATTTTTGGAAACGCGGCTGGATGATATTGCGTTGACCCCGAATTGGAAAGAGGCGTTTGCCGCTCGGCTGGGGCAGGTGCTTGAAGCCGGAAAAACCAATCGCCGCACTCGCACCGCTGCAAATTTGCTGAGCACTTTATTCCCAACCCTGGTTCCCGAAAAAACCGTCCTGGCCGGCTTAGGCCTGTTGTTGGAAAGCAGCGGTGCTGATACGGGCTGGATTTTTCATTGGGTACGACAATGGGGACAAAAAGGCGATTTAACTTTCCTCAACAAAATTGCAGCATTACCTGCACGCTGGCAAGAGCCGGTGCTGGCCGAATTTATGTCACAAGCACAGGCCGTGCGCCCCACCGCCGATGCAGCCCTGACCCTGGTGACAACGGACGATGAAATGCGAAACCGCATCGGTTGGCGTTATCTGGCCCACACGCAGATTGATGTCACTGCCAATCGCAAGATATGGGAAGACCTTATCCGTCGCTCTCCCGATGAAACAGTGCACCGTCCTGCTCTTTCGGAAAATGCAGCCGTAGAGCTGTGGAAGCGCGTCGGCTGGAAACCGGAAGAGGTGGAGCAAAGACTGGGCAACTCTTATGTCTGGCTTCTCGTTCTCCCATTTTGTGGATACGAATTTTTCGAGGCATTTCTTTCGGCGCTGCCGCCAGAGAAGGTATCGGGACAACTTTTCCGCGCCATTGCCAAGCTGCCGCGCGATGTTGCCAGCCAGGTTTGGGAGCATTATCGCGAGACTGTGCGTGAATATTCGCCGACGGCTCCGGAAATTAACCTGGCATTTAATAGCTACCAGTCGTTTGGCCAGAGCCAGCGGCATGATGAGGAAGATTACATCTTGTGGGAATTCCTTGCTGCTTCGGCGGTGCAGCCTGAAACGCTTCGCTCTGTCTGGCAAATGCTGTGGCGTGCTGATGCTCCCGAAACGGCCTACAGCCAACGCGCTGCCGAAGTTTTTCGTCGCGCACAGATTCCGGCAGCGGAACTGGACAAGTGGTTGCCAGTTGCGCCTCTGGAAAAATTCTCCCCGAGTTTTCTGCTCTTGCTGCTCGAAGTGGCATCGCCCACGCAAAAAGCCGCTCTTTTACAAAGGCCTACCGAGCAGCAATGGCAGGCCATCCGTAGCAACCTTCTCGCCCTTTTCCGTTCGGACGCTTCGCAGTGCACGGATTTCTGGAACGGTATCTGGCAAAGCCTTGAAAACCAGCCTGAACTGATTGCCTACCTCGGAAATGAGTTGCGAGGCACTTTCAAGACACTTTCGCCTGATGCTTTTGCCGTGTTACTTCCTTCGGCGACTCCAGCCCACGAAAGACTGGCCCAGGCCTGGCTCGAAGCTCATGAACAAGAGCTACTGGGCGACGACCAACTCGAAACTCTGATTTTGGTTGCTTCCAACCCGGTGGCTGCCATCCGCCTCTGGGGTTTGCGCCGGGTGCGCGAGCGCGGTTTGAATATCGCCATCGCTTTGCGCCTGATGGAAAGCGGCCTGCCGCAGCCGTTTGCGCTGGGGCGGGAGTATTTTGAAAGCGCACCGCGTGAGTCGCAAAACGAACGTGAATATGCCCTGGCACTATGCGACAGCCCCAACGCCCAGGTGCAGCAGTATGGCCGCGAGTTCGTGCAGCGTCGTGCCAGCACTTTGCTGGACGATGCCTTATTGCAAAATTTGCTGGAGCATTCCGATACCCAGATGCAGCACTGGGCCGCCGAGCAAGTGGCGCAAAACACCAGCGTACAAACCCGTGAGTTCGACGCCGCCGTGCTGCGCGGCCGGGGCCGGGCGCGCAAAGCCAAGGAAAGCGTTAAGCACCGCCTCGATCAGACAACGGTTGAAAGCTCCACTCTGGAGACTGGCGCGTTGCTGGAACTGGCGCGCGGAAACACCGTGCGCGACCGGGAATGGGCTTTGCAACAGTTGGCCAAACGCGCTTTGAGCGGGCAAGAGATTGAGGGCATCGCTCTCAAGGAAAAAATTTAAAGAGGAGCAGCCGCACGGAGCCGTTTTATGCAGATTACCCAAGCTTACACCGTCCCCAGCGCCGTGACGCCCCGTGAGGGCGGGCTGGCCTTCTCTCTTTCGACCGAAGCGCACCGCCCTAAAGTGGCACTGCAAGCGATTATCAAAGACTCGCGTGCCTATGCTCGCGTCATGCTGGCGCTCCATGAAGTAGTTTCCGCCGATTTGCGCTTTACGGCTAAAGACCACAGCGACTACCAGGAGTGGGTGCAGGCGCGCTATCTGGAAGAGCTTGACAACGCCCACAGCGCCGCCATGCGTGCCCTGCCCCAGAAGCAAGCCGAACTGGCACATCTTAAGGAAGGACTCAAGCCGTTGGAAAAGCGCGAGCGCGAACTCTATGCCACTATTGATGGCGGCGATTTGTGGAAGGCGAAACGCCGCTACTGGAAATGGCTTTATCAGCACAATAAAGCCTTGTGGATGATTCTCGATCCAGTGGTTTCCGTGCATCCTGATGCCACCATCTTCGAAGTCTTCTCACTTGATGAATCGAGCTATGCTCGTGTGACCGTGCCCACCGAAAAACTCGATACCCTGGGCGAAACCATCTACGGCACCACCAATGTCGATTTCTCGCAACGCCTGGCCGATGAACTGCAGCGCGTGCGCGACTACCGCCCGGCTTTCCTGGGTGTGGGCGACAGTGGTGTGAGCGTAGCGACAACCGCAGGCAGCCGCTTTGAGAAGAAAATCGATCTGCCACCGAGTTGGGTGCGCGGATTTTTACAAGTGCAGTCGGCAGCAAGCCTGCCTGCAACACAGGTGGTGTTTTCGGCTGCGACCATCGCCGAGCTGTTGCTGGCATTACGCAGCCGCCGTGAAAAGCAGGGACCACGTTCGCTCAAGTTTCATCTGGTGCCGGGACAAAAACCAAGCATCGAGATTGAACCGTGGGGCACTGTCATCTTCGAAGCCAGCCAGGTGTGGCAGGGCGAAGCGGCGCAGGAAATTCGCATCTGGGGACGGCGACGCTTACTCGTATTAGAGAGCATGTTGCCTCATGCAGAGGAAGTAACGGTGCAGTTGCTGGGCACCGGTATGCCTTCGTATTGGAGCGTGGAAAACAAAGGCCATCGCTTCGACCTGGGCCTCTCGGGCTGGACGGAAAACGACTGGTCGGCCGCCGCGCGCTTTGACTTGCTGGCTTCAGTCAAAGCGGTTTCGCCGGGCGATGTAGAACTGGCTGCGGCGCAGCTTGAAAACGCTTTGCACTTCACACCCGAAGCATTGGCGGCACGAAGCGATCTTTCGCGTGAAGCCGCTACTACTGCGCTGCAACAGCTCTGCAAGCAGGGCCGTGCTTTATTCGACGTGCAAACCCGCGAGTATCGCTGGCGGCAGTTACTGACATTCCCCGCGCCCGAAACCGAGGAAGACCGCAAATTGCAATCGGCGCGGCGCTGGATTGATGAAGCCAATGTGAATTGCAAAGAGATTCGCGCCTCCGATGTCACCGAGTTTTTGCAGCGCTATGTTGACCAGGGCCTGCGCCTCTTTCACGCCCGCGTAAAAACACCGGGCGGTATTTTCGAGCCGACAGTGGGCATTGATGCCGATGGACGCGCGGCTTTTGCCCAGTGCACCTGCGCCGAGTTTCGCAACAACAAGCTACGCAAAGGACCCTGCGCCCATATCCTGGCTGCGACGGTGTTGGCTGGGCAGAAAATTTCCGAAGCCAAACCAATCGGGGCCACTGAGCCGTTTAAGGACCAGCTCTGGGTGTTTACCGGGGCGTTGACCAAGTTCACCCGTCAACAGGCGCAAACCCTGGTGGAACGCGGCGGTGGCAAAAGTGCCGATAGCGTCAGCAAAAACACTACACACCTGGTGGCAGGTGAACGCGCCGGTTCCAAGCTGAAAAAAGCCCAGGACCTGGGCATCCCGATTCTCACCGAAGACGAGTTTTTAAAGTTGCTGGAAAAATAATCCTTATCACGCTATGTCGGAAGAATTTTCGCAGACAGACAATCAGGAAACGACCGGGCAACCCAACTGGCGCGCACGCTTGAAGGAGATGGGCAAGAAAGGTTTCGAGCTCGCCGAGATGGAGCGGCTGGGCTTCTGGCCGCCAAACCCCGAGGCTGCCGCGCGCACTGCCGAGGCCCAAAACGAGCTGAAGGCGCTGCAACAACAGCTTCATCCGCTCCGCAAACAACTGCGTGAACTGGAAAAAGAAATCTCTGAAACCGGCGATGTGCAAAGGCTACTAGCCGACGTGCGCATTGCCCGCATCGAGCGTGTGCGACAGGCGCGTGCCGAGCGCAAGCTAACCAAAGCCCGTGAACGCGAAGAACGCGCCGCGCAAGACAAAACCTGGCGCGCCGAGACTCTGCCTCACCTGGGCCGCGAAGTTTCGGCTGGTTTGAATTACGAAGGTGGCGATGCCACCAAGTTGCAACTTAACGGTGCAACGCCTCTCCAAACCGCTGCCGAATTGGCATTAGCACTGGGCATTACCACCGGAAAGCTGGCCTGGCTTACCTACCATCGCGGCGCAGCCACCATCGATCATTACCATCACTTCCAAATCCCCAAACGCAGCGGTGGTTTGCGCGATATTTCAGCGCCCAAGAAAGAGTTGAAGTCGGCGCAGAAATGGGTGCTCGATAATACGCTGGCCCATGTGCCGGTGCATGAAGCAGCCGCTGCTTTTTTACCTGGCAAGAACATCGCCCACAACGCCGAGCGGCATGCCGGAGCACAGGTCGTGGTGCGCATCGACCTGCAGGACTTTTTTCCTTCTATCACCTTCAAGCGGGTGAAGAAAACTTTTCAATCTCTGGGCTATAACGAGGGCATCGCTTCACTGCTGGCCTTGCTCTGCACCGAAGCACCGCGCACGGAGATAGCCTTTGAGGGCAAAACTTATCATGTCGCTCTCTCACAACGATTTTTACCACAGGGAGCCTGCACTTCACCGGCACTGACCAACATTCTGTGCCGCTCTTTAGATGCGCGCCTGGCCGGTGCCGCTAAAAAGTTGGGCTTCACTTATTCACGCTACGCCGACGACCTGGTGTTTTCCTCGAATCAGAAAACCGCCGATGTCCGCGCACTGCAAACCCTGGCAGTAGCGATTATCGAAGCCGAAAAATTCACCGTCAACGCCAAGAAAACCGCCCTCATGCGCGGCCACCAGCGCCAGAGCGTGACCGGGTTGGTTATCAATACGAATAAAGACGCCACGCCGGGCGTGCGCCCTTCGCGCCGCGATTTAAAGAGCTTCCGCGCCTTTTTGCATCAGTATGAAAAACTGGGACGCGATACGATGAGCGAACGCATAGGGCAAGACGCGCTCAGTTATGCACGCGGTTATTGGGCGTTTGTTTACATGTGCTGCCCGCAACAAGCGACGAAGCTACGTGCCAGTTACCCGTGGTTGGGTAGAGAGGAATATTAGTCGCGCTACTTATAAACCGCCGGCAGGATGCCGGTGTCCATAGTTTTTTAAGAAAATGTAGTCCCCGAACCCGCCCTCACCATTTCGTAAACCAGTGCGTGGTAGTTAAGTTGTAACAATGCACTTGTACCCAATGCACGGTTGGGGCAAAACATGTAAGAAAATGTGTGTGCCCTTCACACGCAGGAGTTAGGATGGTTTTGCCATCACTAAGTTACCGGCTTACTCCGCCGACAAGAGTTCGCACTCGCTTTTACGAAAAGGCTACCAACTACACCGCTTATTCTAACAGATCGGCCTGCCAGTTTAAGCCCTGGATTTTTGTGTCGAGCTCGCGATATTGTTTGGCAAGCTGATCGACTCGTTTTTGCAGGTCGGCAATATTAATCGTGGGCTGCGATTTAATCTCCGAGTAACTATAGCGATCGTGCCGAATCGTTGCTGCCTCCTGTAATCCATGCAGCGCCTTTAACCGGGCCGCCAAGCCATCGCGATCGGCCAACACATCCGTCAACGATTTCCCCGGCTCGAATTCGGTGAGGGTATTGGTTTTATTGATTTGCTTCACCAATGTCACCGATTGCTCAATGAGTTGTTCAAGCTCAGTTAATAACTCCTGCGGATTTAACGCAGGCGTTTCGCCTTCCTGAACCAGGGCGTTGTTGTTTAAACGCTCTTTCACCTGCGCAATGCGTTTTTTTAAATCAGCTCGTAAAATAAGGGCTTCTGCAAGTTTCATAGACATTATTTGTAATGGAATTTTATGGACTCTCCCTCATTATGACACGCTATAAGTAGAGCAGGCTCGAAATCAATCTTAAAAAAATGTTTAAAGCCAAATTAATTGGGGTATATATAATCATATCGATATGATTTACATCTATTAAATGCCATATCGATACACGAAAGGATTACTATGTCGCCAGCCAACAGCTCTGCAAAACCGAAATATCTGCAACTTGCCGAAACCTTAAGACAGCAAATTCGCCAGGGACAACTGCTACCAGGACAGCCGCTACCGACTTATACGGAACTGGCACGCGAACTGGGATTTTCGCAGAGCACGGTGGAAAGGGCCTTTTCCATTCTGGAAAAAGAGCGACTCATCTTTCGCAAAGCCGGAAGCGGTATTTACGTATCTCCTACTCCGGTCAGCAAAAGTACCAACTATATCGGCTACATCGACGCCAGCCACAACTTCAACAAAAACTTTCAATATTACGCGCAGTTAGCAGCCGGGGTACGTCAGCAGGCGAAGGAAGCGGGTAAGTGCATCATCATGATCGACGACCCCGAATCGTTTAGCGACTGGACCGAACTTGATGGTGTCATTCTGTGCGAAGCCGCGCACTATACCCGTCATCAGGGCAATGCAACTAAAAATATCTTCACACTGATGCCGCCTTCGCTGCCCTGCGTCAATACTATGTTTTCCTTGCCGGGGGTCAGCAATGTCACCGCCGATGACAAGAGCGGGATGCAACAATTATTGCAGCACCTCATTGCCCTGGGCCATGAGCGCATCGGCTATATGGGCCGCATGCTGCAAGCGCCTATGCAAAACCATCCGCTGGTGCAACTGCGCTACCAAACCTATCTCGACACATTAAAAGCTCATCACCTCGATTACCATCAGGAATTGGTCTATTCCCCCCCATTGGATTTTTACCGCGATTATATTTCCTACGGCTATGAAGGCATGCGTCTATGGCTCGAACGGGGGTGGCGCGAATTGGGTTGCACCGCCCTACTAGCCCATAACGACCTCACCGCCATCGGTATGATCGACGCTTTACAGGAAGCCGATATCGATGTACCCGGCCAGGTGAGCGTGGCGGGTTTCGATGATTCCGAAACTTTTCGCCTGGCTTCTTATAAGCTCACTACGGCGCATGTGCCGCTGCATGAGATAGGCGTCACTGCCATGAAAACATTGCTGCAACGCCTGGAAAACCCGGGAGCGGAGCAGCAAACTATTGTTTTGCCGGTTCAACTCACAGTGGGGAAAACCACTGCTGTGCCCCACCCCACTCACATTGCCGCGCAGGCGGCTTGAAACTATCAAGGAGAATTCCGATGTCACCGATTTACCGAGCTTTAAAATCTCATCGCGGCTTCACACTCATAGAGCTACTTGTCGTGATAGCTATTATTTCTATCCTGGCCGCCATTTTGTTTCCGGTTTTTTCACGCGCCCGCGAGAATGCACGACGCACCTCCTGTATGAGCAATCTCAAACAGATTGGTTTGGGGATTATGCAATATACCCAGGATTATGACGAGCGCTATCCCATTCAGGCCAACTCGTTTAATCGCAACTATTCAACACCGGCCACGCCCACCGAAGCCAATAACTGGATTCGGCACATCCACCCTTATGTCAAGAGTTGGCAACTGTTTTTGTGCCCTTCCGCCAAACCTGCAACCTCCTCTTCACCTTCCACCGACTACATGGTGCCCAGCGGCACCAACAATACCAACTACCAGGGCAACGGCGTCATTTTCCGCACCGATGGACTCTCCATCGCCGCTATTCCCAACACGGCGGAAATTATCGTGGTGCAGGAATCGGATACGGCGATGTCAGTCTCTCAGCTGCGCCCGAATTCCTACGGCTCAACAGCTCCCTACCCGTTTCAATACTGGAATTGGTCTACCAATAACTACAACCACTTTGAAGGCGGCAACCAGGCATATGCCGATGGCCACGCCAAATGGCGCAAGCAATCGTCGATTTGCTCGGCCAATTACGGCTTACTGCGTGGATCAAGCCACGCGACTGCCACCAGCAACTATTGCGGCGCCCAAACCGCCACTCCCAATACCACCGGCAGTGGCTGGGCGCAGTTTTAAATCAAGCAGACAAACTTCTCTCTTTCATAATGAAGAACTCATTCCCACTATTCCTTGTTTTACTCGTCACATTTTTTCACATTCTCAATTCTGCTGAGGCTGCCTCCTCGCAACTGCTTACCGAAGGAACCGCCATCGTCCTGGCCGGGGATGCCATTCCCGCCGAAAAAACTGCCGCACAAGAGTTGCAAAAATACTTACACCAAATCACCGGACGCAATTTCCCCATTCAAGAGGAAAGGACAGTCGCATCCAATACACCACAGATTTTAGTCGGCAATGGAAAACGTGCCCGGCAGCTTGCCCCTTCTGTTCAATGGGATGCGCTGGAGCGTGATGCCATCGTCCTCAAAACCAGTGGCGATACACTGATTCTGGCCGGGCAGCGGCCACGCGGCAGCCTGTATGCGGTCTATCAATTTTTGGAAGATGTCGCCGGCTGCCGGTGGTGGACACCGACGGAGCACTTCATTCCCCATAACCCGCAATTGCGCGTGCCGGTGTTGGATATTGTTTACACCCCATCATTCTACTACCGGCAGATGCACGTCGTTGGCTTTAGCTGGAATAAGGACGCCGCCTACCAAACCCTTTCCCGCCAGAACGGCCAGCATCAGGTGCAAGATGCCGATTGGGGCGGACACTATTCCATGTTGGGTTTCGTCCACACTTTTTTCCAGCTCATTCCGCCTGCCCAATATTTCGCCGCTCACCCGGAGTGGTTTAGCGATGCGAAAAACCAGAACCGTCCCAGTACCGTGCAATCGGCTATGCCCAATGGCACCAACTCCCAACTGTGCCTCACCAATGCGGCTGTCCGCCAAGAACTGATTAAAAACGCACTTGACCTGATCGCTAAAAAACCGGAAGCGGGAATCATCTCGATTTCAGAAAGCGATAACGAAAACTACTGCCGCTGCCCGCAATGCCTGGCGTTTTACGAGCGCGAAGGCTCGTGGTCGGGGCCATTGCTTGATCTTGTCAATCAGGTAGCTGCGGCCATTCATGAGCAGTATCCCGATTTCATCGTGGAAACCCTGGCCTACCACGGCAGCGAAAAGCCGCCGAAAACCGTGCGCCCTGCCCAAAATGTGATGATTCGCCTGGCTCCACTGGGCGCCGACTTCGGGCACCTCATCAACAGCCAGTGGAATGCCGGTGTGCGCGACAACCTGTTGGCCTGGCAAAAGATTGCGCCGCAGCTTTTCGTGTGGACCTATGCCACCAATTTTCATTACTATGCCCTGCCCCACCCGAACTGGGATTCGTTTGCCGACGACCTGCGTTTTTTCGCCGCCAACAACGTGAAAGGCGTATATGTCGAAGGCGATAACCTCAGTAAGGGCGTGGGAGATTTCGTGCAACTGCGCGCCTGGCTCACCGGCAAGCTGTTGTGGAATCCGCAACTCGATGAGAAGAAACTGCGTCATGAATTTCTCACCAACTACTACGGTGCCGCTGCGCCGCACCTTGAGCAGTATTTGCAGTTAGTGCAATCGTCCTTTAACTCCAAAAACTACAAGCTTAATTCCTTCAACGACGATTTTTCGTTCATGACGCTCGATGTCATGAACCAGGCCACGCAACTTTTCGAGCAGGCGCAACGCACCGTTCAAAATGATGCGCAACTCGCTACTCGCGTGCGACGCGAAAAGCTCTCGCTCGATTTAGCCTGGCTCAAGTTCTATAAAGCCCTGCAAAAAGAGGCACAGGCACAAAACGCACCGTGGTATGGTCCCACAGATCCGCAAGCTGCTTTAGCTGAATTTGAACAAACGTTTAAACAATTAGGCGGCGGGGCTGTGAGCCTGGGTGGCGAAACATTGGAAGCGATTCTCCCCCGGCTCAACGCGGGGGTCGCTGCCGATGCACCTTTACCACCACAAGCACAGGGGAAAGCGCCACTCGACTTCATCGACCTTCCGAGCGGCGCGCTCAAACCCGGTCGTAATATCGCGCGATTGGTTGAAGACGTTCAAGCCTCTCATAGACAGGCGATGGAACTCGACGGCAATAGTAGCACATGGGCCGCCAGCACCTATCTCGAAAATTACAGCCCCATTCTCAAAGGCAACCGCTGGCGGGCCTATGCCGTGCTGCGCTTCGCTTACAAGACAGGAACGGACAAAACCGGAAAGTTACTCGCCATCGGTGCCCACGACCGCACTCATGGAAAATATGTCGCGCAAAAAGCCATTACGCCGGATGATGTTACTGGCGATGGCTACCGGGTTTACGAAATGGGCAGCTTCGTTCCCGACGGCAATACACAACTCTACATAGCAACGCTCAATAACCCAACAATTGAAAAAATCTACCTCGACCGCATTCTATTAATTCGTGAATAAGTGATTGTTCCCGACGAAAGTTATTGCTAAAGTAACCCGAACCACGTTGTTAAGGAATGATCTATGCACTCAGTAACCACGGAAGAAATCTGGGATATCGCAGCTCCCGGCAGCGGCTATGTTGGTTGGCCCACTCTCACCCGCACTCATGACGGCACCCTGCACCTTGTCTATTCCGGCGGCAGGCAACATCATGTTTGCCCGTTTGGCCAGGTTCACCTGATGACTTCAATCGATGAAGGCAAAACCTGGACCTGGCCGCGTGCACTGGTCGATGGCATTCTCGATGACCGCGATGCCGGTATTCTACAAACCAGCAAAGGCACCCTCATCGTCAACTGGTTCTCATCGCTGACCTGGGAACGTATTATGAGTGATAATGCCTCGGCTTACCACGGCTATCCCGAAGCCGAAAAAATCGAATGGCAACGGCGCAGTGCCCTGCTCACAGACGAAGTGCGCCGGGCGGAACTCGGCATCTGGTCCATTCGTTCCACCGATGGCGGAGCAACCTGGTCGCCCAAAGTGCCAACTCGAACCGGAAGCCCGCACGGGCCATGTGAACTCAGCGATGGCAGGCTATTGTATGTCGGCAAAAAGCTTGCTGATAACTTTGCCACCGCACGCGAAGGGGCCGCCTATGCTCCTGAATTGGGAGCGGCGCAATCGACTGACGACGGGCAAAGCTGGGAAGTGATCGGCGATATTCCCATCCATCCCGAACACAAAGCCGATGGCTATCACGAACTCCACGCCGTTGAAGCCGCCGACGGCACCATCATCGCTCATATTCGTAACCACAACGATTTGCATCACTACGAGACTTTGCAAACCGAATCCCGCGATGGCGGCCGAACCTGGAGAGTGCCCCATTCCATTGGAGTTTGGGGATATCCGGCGTTCCTGCTCAAGGCCAGTGACGGGCGGCTCATCACCACGGTCGGCCATCGCCGCGAGCCATGGGGAAATCAGGTTGCGGTGAGCGAAGATAACGGCAAGAGCTGGTCGCCCACCGTGCCGATCAACATCGATTCGCGGGGTGATTTCGGCTATCCCTCTACTGTGGAGCTTTCACCGGGGCGTTTCCTTTCGCTATGGTACGACAAGCAAAACGGCGAACAGACTTCATTGCGGTTGGCGCGTTGGACACTCGCCTAAAACCTCAAACAAAATTTAAAAGAGCGCGAAGCTAATGCTTTCGCGCTCTTTTAGACTTTATTAAATTGTTGCATAGTTGCCGGGTAGTTCACTCGCTTTGATTATTCTTCCTACCCACCATGAAACGCCCTCATTTCGGCAAGATGCTTGCGAGCGGTATTGGCCCGGTTGTGCATGGCCCAGCGAATATCCCAATCGTTGGTTGCACCAAAGCGCTGTTGAGAAGTATGTACAGCAGCTTCATGAGCGGCGTGCGTCGCCATCAGCATTTCTTCCTTGGTACCCAGCACCGGCGCTTTCTTTTCGGTTGCAGCTTCGGGATCGCCGCCATGATTTCGAATTAATTGTGCCAAAGCAAAGACCCCGGCTTTATGTTCATTAATCCAGCGGCCATACATGCGGGCAATCTGCGTGCTTTCATGATCACCAAATTGTCGGAAACGCGCTTGTTGCGCAGCCAGGTTGCTGATTTCAGTGAACTCTTCGCTCAGTGTTTCCAATAAAAGTTCGGTATGAGCCGCACGTGTTTCGGCGGTTTCATTCATGCTTTGCGAATTCACAGGCGGCGCTTCATCGGCATCAAATCCGGCATGCGCCACACTCAGAACAGCGCCGGCCAAACCTAACATCAGTAAGGTTTTACCGTAAAAGTCCTTCTTACTTTTTGTCATTTTTCAGACCTCCTGGGAGACATTGCCGACCTGCCTCATGCAATCCCAATGCCTAAACCCATTTCGCAGAGTCTTTTAGACAACATTAAATTTAGAGCTATTAATCACTTCGAAATTGTATCCGGAGGGTTGAGGGTTTAAACTCTAACCTTCGCAGTGTTGAAGGTTCGTTCAATGTAAGCAAATTCACTTATGAAAACTCTTCACGCCACTCCGCCGACCAATCACGCCCGACTCATCGAATGGGTCAACCACTGGACGCAAATCCTCCAACCAGAAGCCGTTTACTGGTGCGATGGAAGCGAAGCGGAATACTCCCGATTTTGTGAAGAGATGCTGGAAAGCGGAACGCTCATCAAACTGAATGATGAGCAGCGCCCTAACTCGTATCTGGCGCGTTCCAACCCCGACGACGTGGCGCGCGTGGAAGACCGCACTTTCATCTGCAGCGAACGCGAAGAAGACGCCGGGCCGACCAACAACTGGCGGGCACCGGGCGAGATGAAAGAGTTTTTGCTGAGCCTCTTCACCGGCGCCATGAAGGGCCGCACACTCTATGTGGTGCCGTTTTCGATGGGGCCATTGGGGTCGGATATCGCCCATATCGGCGTTCAACTCACCGATTCGCCCTACGTGGTGGCGTCGATGAAAATTATGACGCGCATGGGCCAGGGTGCCCTCGATGTGCTGGGCGAAGACGGCGAGTTCGTCCCCTGCCTGCACTCGGTGGGCGCGCCGCTCGAACCCGGCGAAGACGACGTGCCCTGGCCCTGTAACGCCGATAACAAATATATCGTCCACTTCCCCGAAACCCGTGAAATCTGGAGTTTCGGCTCGGGCTACGGCGGCAATGCCTTGTTGGGCAAGAAGTGTTTCGCACTGCGCATCGCCTCGGTGATGGCGCGCGATGAAGGCTGGCTGGCCGAGCACATGCTGATTATGGGGGTCACCAACCCGGCAGGCCACAAGAAATATTTCGCGGCGGCTTTTCCTTCGGCGTGTGGCAAAACCAATCTGGCGATGCTCACCCCCACCCTGCCCGGTTGGAAGGTGGAGTGCGTGGGCGACGACATCGCCTGGATGAAATTCGGCGAGGACGGGCGACTCTACGCCATCAACCCCGAAGCCGGGTTCTTCGGCGTAGCACCCGGCACCAGTTGGGACTCGAACCCCAATGCCATGGCCTCCATTACGGAGAATACGCTCTTCACCAACGTGGCGCTCACCAATGAGGGCGACGTGTGGTGGGAAAACATGACGAAGGAAAAACCGGCCCACCTCACCAACTGGAAAGGCAACGACTGGACGCCGCAAAGCGAAGAAAAAGCCGCTCACCCCAATTCGCGCTTCACTGCCCACGCCGGACAGTGCCCGGTGATCGATCCGCAGTGGGAAAACCCCGCAGGCGTGCCGATTGAAGCCATCATCTTCGGTGGGCGGCGCGCTTCGACGATTCCGCTGGTCTATCAGTCGTTCGATTGGAACCACGGCGTGTTCATCGGCTCATCCATCGGTTCGGAAACCACGGCAGCGGCTGTGGGTGGCACCGGGCAGGTGCGCCGCGACCCGTTCGCCATGCTGCCGTTTTGCGGCTATCACATGGGCGATTATTTCGCGCATTGGATTGCAATGGGCCAGAAAACCGATGCCGGTAAATTGCCCCAAATCTTCGGTGTCAACTGGTTCTTGCACGATGGCAACGGCAAATTCGTGTGGCCTGGCTTTGGAGAAAATGCCCGCGTGTTGAAATGGATTTTCGAGCGTGTTGACGGCACAGTTTCAGGCCGCGAAACCGTTATTGGAACCATGCCCCAGATTGAGGAAATCGATTTGGACGGACTTGAACTTTCCGAAGCCGCTATTCGTCAACTCGTTATCCCGAACGTGGACTCCTGGAAAACCGAAATTCGCATCGTGCGCGAATACTACATGAAATTCGGCGACCACATGCCCTGGGAGTTGCGGCAACAATTGCGGCAACTTGAAACCCGTCTCGATAATGTAGAGGCGTAACCGAGTATCGTCCGTTCGCCTGAACCGGCATTTTCAGGCACACTGTCTTTTTGTTGTTTTGGAAAGATACTCATCATCATGTCACGCATACAACTCGACAAAACCGATTTTCGCCAGTTGCAGAAATGGCTTCTGGGCGTGCCTGCGGTGCTGCTCGTGTTGTTGCTGTCGTATCTCATTTTGCGTCCCGACCCTGCAGCAGTGCATTTTTACCGCGCCCAGAAGCTGCAAACCGCCGGACAGACCGATTCGGCTTTGCGCCTCTATTCGATGCTGGTCTCCTCGCAGCCGCATTCCTCGTTTTCGCCGCTGGCTTTGCAGCAACAGGGTGAAATTCTCACCGGCGTCGCTCGCCGCTCGGGCGACCCAACACGCTATCGCGCTGCGATTGATGCCTACTTGCGCCTGGCAACGGAATATCCGTCGCATTCGTTAGCCGGTGAAGCGCTGCTCGACGCCGCCAATATCGCCAGTAACGACCTGCGCGATGCTAAAACGGCAAAAGAACTCTATGAAAAAGTTTTAGCGGCCTACCCGGCTAACGCCCAGTATTGCTCGGAAGCAACCCTGCGCCTGGGGCGCATCGCCTTGCAAAGCGGCGATGGCAACATTGCCCAGAAACATTTCACCCAGGTTCTCAAAGAATATTCCGTATTCCCCGAACGCTGCGCCGAGGCGCAGTATCACCTGGGAGTGACTCTCGAAACGCTCCAACAAAATAAGTCGGCGGCGCGTTCGGCCTATGAAGCTACTATTAAAAAATGGCCCCACAGCATTTGGGCCGATAGCGCCAAGGAACGCATCGGGCTGATTCTTTATACCGATGGCAGTGCCCGCCCGGCGCGGCGCGTGCAGTTGGAAGTGGGCGCTCTGCCTGCCGTTCAGGGCAATGGCGAACAGGCGGCGCTGCAAATGCTGCTGGCGGCCCGTGGCCTGGAAGTGAGCGATGCCGTGTGGCAAGGCTGGGGCCTGGTGCCGTTTCGGGCTGGTTTTGCCGCCGCTAACCCCGGACGCACACTGACTACGAATGCTGAATTCGGCACCATCGCCGCGAATGCCGGGCTGGTTTATAGCCGCGAACAATCGAGTAATGCCACGCGCGCGCAAGAGGCGCTGCGCAACGCGCTCGACGATGGACACGTGCCGTTTGTCAATCAGGACGGCTGGATGCTGATTACCGGCTACGATTCGGCGCGCGACGAATTTTTTGCCCTCCGCCCCGGCAACCGCAGCGCAACGCTCAAGAGTAAGGAATTCGCCGAAAGCTGGAAGAAAAGCGATTACGCCTTTCTCAGCTTCCACGCCCCCGGCGAGAAGCTACGCCCCACCACCAAGCCTAAAGCCGCCACCGATACCGCGCAGGTAGTACCCGACCTCTCAGCGCCGCTCTATAGCTACAAGCTTCCGGCTCTCTCGTTACAGAACGCGCATCGCCGCACCTTGAAGCGCGCCGCCATGTTGATGCAACGTTCGCGCGAAGGCGACTTTTTGCTGAATCTGGAAGCGTTGCGCGCTGTGAGCCAGGAACTCAAACAGTTAGCTGCTATCCCCGAATCGCCTGTGCCGACTCCCGAAAACCCGGAAATAAGCGATACCGAACAGCCCCAGCCTACCCCGACACCCACCAGCGCTCCCCCGAGCGACCTCTCGAAGCAATCGGCCCGCTGGAAGGCTTTGCGCGCCTGGTTCGGCAACCCGCTCAACCATTATGTCGAAGCACGGCGCGATGCCGCAGCCTATTTAGTGATCGCCGGGCGCGACCTCAAGAGCCAACAGTTACAGAGTGCCGCCGGAGACTTGCGCGAAGTGATGCTTTCGCTGCAATATGCCGCCACGATATTGCCACCCGCCGATATCATCGAGAGCGATCCCGATGCTGCCCGCGCGGCATTCCAGGCTCTGGCTAAAGAAATCGAAAACGGTGCCCTCAAAGCCGAAACCCGCGCCACGCAAGCCATGCAAGCGGCCTCGTGATTGAACCTTTTTCGCAAGGCGTGCTAAACTGCCGTGCCCGAACAACGGCTACGGTATGAGTATTCCCAACGAAAAATCCGATCTGCAACTGCAACTCGAAACCCTTGAAGCACAAACCGCGCAGGCCATCGCGCAGGCGTCTTCGCAAAACCAGCTCGAAGACGTGCGGCGTGGCGTGCTGGGCAAGAAAGGCGACCTGACAGCCCTGCTACGCGGCATGGGCGGCGTGCCGCCCGAAGAACGTCCCCGCGTCGGCGCTTTGGTAAACCAGGCGCGCGAACGACTCGAAGCTCAGCTTGAAGAGCGCGATGAAAGCTTAAAAGCCGCTGCCCGCAACGTGCAGCTACAAAGCGAAGCGATCGACGTCACCCTGCCCGCCCCCGATTTCCCACTGGGCCGCAAGCACCCCTTGCGCCAGACCTGGGACGACATCGTGCGCATCTTCTCCAACCTCGGCTACAGCGTCGCTGAAGGCCCGGAAGTGGAAACCGCCTACTACAACTTCGATGCCCTCAATATCGGCCCCGAACACCCGGCGCGTGATGAACGCGATACGCTGTTTGTGACCGACGATCTACTGCTGCGCACCGAAACTTCAGCGGTGCAGATTCGCGTGCTGGAAAACCAGGCCCCACCAGTGAAGATCATCGCCCCGGGCCGTGTCTACCGTCGCGATACTATCGATCGTACCCACAGCGCCATTTTCCATCAGGTGGAAGGCTTGCTGGTCGATGAGAATGTCACCTTCGGCGACCTTAAAGGCACCATCACCGTAATGTTGCAACAGCTCTTCGAAGGTACGGTGCGCACCGGCAGCCTGCAAACCCGCTTCCGCCCGCATTACTTCCCCTTCACCGAACCCAGCGCCGAATTCGACGTGCTCTTCAACGGCAAATGGCTCGAACTGGGCGGCTGCGGCATGGTGCACCCCAAAGTTCTGGAAAACGTCGGCCTCGACCCCGAAAAATACACCGGCTTCGCCTTCGGCTTCGGCATCGAACGCATGGCGATGATCAAATTCGGCATCGAGGATATTCGGTTGTTTTACGATAACGATATTCGGTTTTTATCTCAGTTTTAGAACTTAGATTTTAGAGCTTAGAACTTAGGAGGCAACCTTGCGATGTCAAAAACCAATTTTGAGACTTTGCAGGTGTATAAAATGGCCGAGGTATTTAGTGATGAGATATGGCAAGTTGTAGCGAAGTGGGAATATTTCGCTAAAGATACCGTCGGCAAACAAATTGTGCGCTCGGCAGATAGTATCGGTGCCAACATCGCTGAAGGCACAGGAAAAGGAAGCCGAGAAGACAATCGCCGTTTTGTGCGTCATGCTCGCGGTTCACTCTACGAAACTAAATACTGGCTCGCACGTGCTCATTCCCGAAAGCTATTAAGCCCTGAAGAATACCAGCATCTCGAAATACTCTCTGCCGACCTAACACGCACCCTAAACGGCTATATGCGTTTCTTAAACAACTCAACCGACCCAAAACCTAAATCCTAAGATCTAAGTTCCAAGATCTAAGCCCCTATTCTTTTATCATGCGCATCTCTCAAAACTGGCTCCAGGAATATGTTGAAACGCCCTCTCCCGAGGAGTTGGGGCACATTTTTGAAATGGCCGGCATCGGCGTCGAGAATTTCGACGAGCAGACCGGCGTTTGGACGCTGGAAGTCACTTCCAACCGTGGCGACTGGCTATCGGCACTGGGGTTGGCGCGCGAAATCGCGGCCATGACCAACCAGCGGTTTCGCCTCGCCGATGGCAGTCCCGCCGATGCCCCGGAACTCGAAGGCGTGACTGTTACCATCGAAAACCCGGAAGACTGCACGCGTTACGCGGCTCGCATCATCGAAGGCGTCACCGTGGGCGATTCGCCCGAATGGCTGCAACAGCGGCTGATTGAAGGCGGTATGCGTCCGGTCAACAATATTGTGGACATCACCAACTTCGTGATGCTCGAAACCGGCCAGCCACTGCATGCTTTCGATGCCGACAAGATCGGTGGCAACCAGATCAACGTACGCCGCGCTCGCGCCGGTGAAACGTTGGTAACACTCGATGACGCCGAACGCGAGTTGACGGAAGAAGTCTTGGTGATCGCTGACGCGCAAAACCCCATCGCCGTCGCCGGTGTCATGGGTGGGCGTGATAGTGAAGTGACTGAAATGACCACTCGCGTACTGCTGGAATCGGCGCATTTCGCACCGGGCCGGGTGCGCCGCAGCGCACGCGTCATCGACCTTACCTCAGAAGCCAGCCGCCGCTTCGTGCGCTGGGTCGATCCCAACGGCGTGCTGCGTTGCGCAGCGCGCGCCGGGCAACTCATCGCCGAGATCGCCGGTGGCAAGCTGCTGACGGGCATTAACGATGTGTATCCGGCACTGGTCGGAGATGCGAATGTTGCCTTGCGCGCTACGCGCTGTAATGCCATTCTGGGCACTGCCCTCACTGCCGAAACAATGGCGGAGTTGCTCAAGCGCCTGGGCCTGAAAATCCTCTCCGTCAATAACGGAGTGTTGCAAGTCACGGTGCCGACCTGGCGACGCGATATCGAACGAGAAGTCGATCTGGTGGAAGAAATCGCCCGCCTCAACGGCTATGAAAAAGTACCGACCACGCTGCCCAGAACCGTCAACGCCGCCGCCGGGCGCTCCCTTTCCATGCGGCTGGAAGAACGGGCGCGCACCGTCCTGCTACGCAATGGCGTGAATGAAATCGTCACCTATTCGCTGGAAAATCAGGCTCGTGTCGAGCGCGCCGGACTCAGCGGCAAAGACGGTGTAAGCACTCAAGCCGTCATCCTGCGCAACCCGCTTTCGGACGATTACACCCAACTGCGCACCTCACTGATTCCTTCCCTCCTGGAAACCCTGGGCAATAACAGCAGCGCCGATATTCCGCTGCGCTTCTTTGAAGTCGCCAAGGTTTACCTGCCGCAGGCCGGAAAAACCCAGCCCGACGAGCGTTTGCGCATCGGCATCGCCCTGCTGGCCGGCCCGCCCCAGCAGCACTGGCAAAAAGAAAACGTCGCCCCGGCCACCGATTTCTTCACCTTGAAGGGCCTGGTCGAACGCACCCTGACCGGTATCGGTGCCCCATTGCCCAACTTCCGTGCCACGCAGAACGCACCGTTCCATCCCGGACGCTGCGCTGCCCTGAGCATTGATGGTGAAGATATCGGCTTGTTAGGCGAAGTACATCCCGATTACGCTGAACGCTACGAATTGCGCCAGCGGGCCTATCTGGCCGTGATCGATTTCGACGCTCTGGTGCGCCACATCGCGTTGGTGCCGCATTACACGCCGTTCAGCAAGCTGCCGCCTGCCGACCGCGATATCGCACTCATCGTTCCGGAAAAGACCACCGCCGCCAGTCTGGAAAGTTCCATCCGCCGTGCTGCAGGTAGCCTGCTGGAATCGGCCCGTGTCTTCGATGTATACCAGGGCAAAAACATCGAAGAAGGCTTCAAGAGCATCGCCGTCGCCCTGCGTTTCCGCGCCGCCGACCGCACCCTGCAAGACACCGAAGTGGAAACCGCGATGTATGAAATCCGCGAAGCGGCTGCACGGGAGTTGGGGGCGCAGTTGCGGAGTTAATTTGGGATCACGCAGAGACGCAGAGGGCGCAGAGAAAAGGGAGAGTGCGGTTTTTCGCACTCTCCTTTTTGCTTTGAGAAATGATAACTTTCCTCGAATTTCATTCCCATTGCGCCTTCCGACTGTGGATGCCAGAACGCTGCCCGTAGAGACGCGATTTATCGCGTCTTGAACCTATTTACTAACTCAATGCTTCACAAATTAATATGCCCAGACGCGATAAATCGCGTCTCTACGGGTCTACAAAAGCGAAAAGAGGAGAGCACAAAAATCGTGCTCTCCCTTTTCTCTGCGCCCTCTGCGTCTCTGTGTGAGCTTACGCTTCTTTCGGTGCCTTACGGGCTTTGATGAACGAGATGATGCACAGAATCACGAACGCACCACAGATGATGGCCATGACGAGCTGTTCAACAGCCGCCATTGCATTATCGAGCGGCACACCTTGCCGCATCAAAGCCCACTTCGGTGCACCCATGCGAACCGCACCGAGCAACCCCAGCAGAGCAAATAAAACAGCGGCGTGCATGGCGTGTTTACGTGCACTCTCTTTACGAGCCACCAGACCGAAAGCAATGATCGGTAAACCGAAGAACGAAGGAATAAGTGCCGTGAAACTCGATGCACCTACTCCAATGTAGAACCCAATACCCAGCAGAACCAAAAGAACGCCGGTTGCAATTGTGACTTTTGCCATTATGTATTTTCTCCTATAATTACAGCCGCAGGTTACCCTGCGGCCGCTATTTTCAATCTAACCCGTTTAGCCGTTCTGGCGCTCGAATTCGCGCATGAATTGCGCCAGAGCTTCTACGCTTTCGCGCGGCACGGCATTGTAAATCGAAGCCCGCAAGCCACCCACCGAACGGTGGCCCTTCAAACCGGTCATGCCATTAGCTTCGGCTTCACTGGCAAAACGCTTTTCCAACTCTTCGCCTGGCAAGCGCCAGGTAATGTTCATTTTGCTGCGGCTATCGGCCTGAGCATGGCCGGTAAAGAAGTCGCTGCTGTCGATGACGTCATAAATCAGCGCAGCTTTTTCGGTGTTGAGTTTTTCCATCGCGCTCAAACCGCCCAGTCCTTCGAGCCACTCGCACACCAGCTTAATCATGTAGATTCCGAAAGTGTTGGGCGTGTTGTAGAGCGACTTGTTTTTCAGATGCGTCTGGTAGTTGAGCATCGTCGGCAGCGTATCGGGAGCCTGCCCCAGCCAATCGCGACGCACGGCGACCACGGTGACACCCGAAGGCCCCACGTTCTTCTGCGCTCCGGCATAGATGAGGCCGTATTTATCGGCATTGATGGGACGCGAGAGGATATCCGAAGAGGCATCGGCGACCAGCAGCACATCGCCGGTTTCGGGTTCACTCTGCCACTGCACCCCGCCGATGGTTTCGTTAGTGGTGTAGTGGACGTAGCGCGCGTTGGCATCGAGTTCCAATTCACTGGCAGTAGGAACGCGAGAAAAACCGCCTTCCTGGGTGGTGGCGGCCACACGCACGGTGCCTTCTTTTTTGGCTTCGGCCAGCGATTTCTTACCCCAGTCGCCGGTCAGAATATAATCGGCACTGCTGCCTGCTTCGCGGAGCAGGTTGAGCGGGATCATGGTAAATTGCTGGCTGGCACCGCCTTGCAAAAAGAGCACGGAAAACTCGTCGCCAAGTCCCAGCAGCTTTTTGAGGCCGTTTTCCGCGGCATCGTTGATCTCTTCGAAGTTCGAAGAGCGGTGGCTCAGTTCCATGACCGACATGCCCGCGCCAGGCAGGCACAGCAGCTCACTTTGCACACGTTCGAGTACCGGCAACGGCAGCGCCGCCGGTCCGGCGTTAAAGTTGTGAATTCGATTTAATTCGGGCATTGTACCAATTATACAAAGCCTGCCCGTTTGCTTTGACGGCGAGTTCGATATGGAAATAATAAGCCATCGGCGCAAATGTGCTTTATCGGCCTTCACAGAGTGATAAAGTATCTTAAAAGCCACTTTTTCTTATGCTCGAGCTATCTTCTCTCATCCAGCATCAACTCATTCCGTGGTCGCGCCAGAATGTTTCCTCGCGCTTCATTGTCGCTCACTCCGAGATGAGCGCCGCCACGCTCCCGCCAGGAGTGAAGTTGCTTAAACACAAAATTCAGGAAAAACGCACTGTCGTGAAGAACCGGCGCGACTACAGCAATACGCGCGGTTTTACCGCCCGCTGGGGCGATGCCGGGTTGAACGAAGTCCCGAAACTCAAACTGGCCTGTGTCTTGAACGGCCACATCGACTATCTTCTCAGTTCCTACCGTTTGCAATGCGGGCCGGGGCATTTCATCTTTATTCCTCCAGATATTCCCCATTCCGATGGCACACGACCCTATGTCGATACCACCAAAAGCCGCTTCTGCGAAGTCATGTTCTTTCTACTACACCCCAATGCCCTGCAATGCTGGATTAGCCATTCCCAACCGGGCCAGAGGAAGCAGCAGTTAGGCAACTACCTCATATTCCACGAACGTACCATGCTACTCTTTCGCGGGCTTATGGAAGAGGTCATCGAAGGCGAGAAAAACTCTTTGAGTATCGGAGAAGAACTATTATGGGCTTTTCTTTCCGTTCTACAACGCGAAGCCGACAATGAACGCTTGCAACCGGTTCGCAATAACGCCGTAGAGTATCCCTACGAAGGCATTTCACCTTATTCCCTGAGTGCAGATTTTGCCACACGTCTGGAACAATATATCCAGTCGAACCTCCACAAAGCACTCACTACTGATAACGCAGCACGCGAAATGTTCTTTTCACGCGCCCAGTTCACACGCAACGTGCGCCGCACCACGGGTATGTCGTTTAACGAACTCCTCAACCACTACCGCATCGAAGAAGCAAAAAAATTGCTCACAACAACACAATGGACAGCCTCAGCAATCGCCGCCTTTATCGGATTCAAATCACCCAGCTATTTCCGCACTTTTTTCCGTGAGCACACCGGCAGTACACCCAGCGAGTTCCGTCTCACTGCCAAAGATGCTATAAATAAAGAAGTGTGAGCCACTTTCTAACGCAGTGATTCAATATCGACGTTTATTTCCTGCTTAAATCGGGCATGATATATGTATCCAAAACAACACAGGGGACATAGATGAAAATGCAGCGCAGACAGTACGGTTTCACTCTCATAGAGCTTCTTGTCGTTATTGCCATAATCGCAATACTTGCAGCTATCCTGTTTCCGGTTTTTGCACGGGCACGGGAAAACGCCCGCCGCACATCTTGTCTGAGCAATCTTAAACAGGCAGGTCTGGCTGTCATGATGTATGTGCAGGATTATGACGAGCGTTTGCCTTTCAGGAGAATCGCCGTAGATCCAGCCACACCCGATGCTGACTATCCCGGTGGAAAATGGACTCCCAATATTTTCTACTGGCAGCAAAACCTCTACCCCTACGTGAAGAATAAACAGTTTTACGTTTGCCCTTCGATCGGATTTTCTGCCGGCTCACCGTATTTAGGTAACTATGGTGCAAATTCTTTTGTCCTCACCCCTGAGAGTGGTGCCCCGCTTGCACAATCGCAATTAGTGGCGGCGGCATCAACCTACATGCTCATGGATGCAGGACAATATTCGATTCACCCTTCCCAACCACGAGTAACCAATGGCCCCAGCGGCTACTTACCGGGCACCGGGCGTTTGGGCATCGCAGTGGGTTCAACAACAGCTAACCTACGTGATGATTTCCAGGACGGACGCCATTTCCACGGAGTCAACGTTGCTTTTGCCGACGGGCACGCCAAATGGCTGATGTCTTCGGTTCTATTAACCGAATCACGTAAAAGCGACTCAGGATATTTCAACCCTGCTGTTCAATAAGAATCGCCACCACACAGTTATGGACAGTCTCATCGCAGATATCGGTTCCCGCCGGGAGCTACTGGTCGATCAATACTTAGTAGAGCAAACCGCAGGCGACCTCACCTTTCGCCTGCACCGCCCCACTCCGCAAAATACCATCGCGCCGATTGCCGACCAGCACGGCTGCCCCTACCGCTACATGACCGTCTTTCAAGACGGCGACCTCTATCGCATGTACTATGCGTTGGTAGATCACAAACGAGTAGACGGTAAGACCATCAAAGGCCCCGAACGTGTTTGTTACGCCCAAAGCCGCAACGGTATCGATTGGGAAACGCCCGACCTGGGACTTTTTGAATACAGGGGCGACAAGCAAAATAACATCGTCTGGATTGAAGACGGTAAGCAGCGTCTGGGTGTGAGCGGTTTTTCACCGTTTAAAGACGAGAACCCCAACTGCCCGCCACACCAACGCTATAAAGCCATTGCCGAAGCCGGGCCGCTGGGTAAGGAAGCGGCAGGCAGCAATGGGCTTTTTGCGCTTTGCTCACCCGATGGCATGAACTGGTCGATGCTGCACCCTGAATTGGTGGTGCGTCCCGGCGATGAACTCAGCGGCTTCGATTCGCAAAACCTGGCTTTCTGGGATAACGAACGGAGCGAATACCGGCTCTACCGCCGCGCCTCATTCCGCGAAGGGCCGTTAGGCGTATGCCGCGCCATCCTGACCTCCACTTCACAAGATTTCATTCATTGGAGCGCGGAAGAACGCCTGCTTTATCCGGGCAGCGCGCCCGAACAGCTTTACACCAACAACGTCATCCCCTACTTTCGCGCGCCGCATCTCTTCGTGGGCTTTCCGGTGCGTTATGTGCAGCGCCAATGGAGCGATGCGATTGCCGATTTGCCCGAAAACGAGCGGCGCCTGGAACTGATTCGCAATAACGGCGGCGAGGTCGTCGGAGGCAACCCCACCGAGGCCGGAGGTGCCCGTATAGGCACCACCCTCACCGACACCGGTTTCATGACCAGCCGCGACGGATTGAATTTCAATCGTTGGCCAGAAGCCTTCATCCGCCCCGGCCTGCGCACCAAAAACAACTGGTTTTATCCCGATAATTATCAGGCCTGGGGTATGGTCACCACGCCTTCGCCCATTGAAGATGCGCCCGACGAGCTTTCGTTCTACCTGAGCGAAGGCGGACGGCGCGACGGGCAAGGCAACATCTGCCGTCGCTACACCTTGCGCGTCGATGGTTTCGTTTCGGCTCAGGCCACCCTCAAGGGTGGTGAGTTGGTGACCAAACCACTGCGCTTTAGCGGAAGCGATTTATGGGTCAACTTCTCCGCTTCGGCGGCCGGTAGCATTGCCATCGAAGTGCAAGACGAAAACGGTTGGCCTATCCCCGGCTTTGCTATGGGCGAAGGCGTGGAGCTACTGGGCGACGACCTCGAACGCCGCGTGCGCTGGAGCAAAGGTGCAGACCTTTCCCAATTAGCCGGAAAAACCGTGAAGCTGCGCTTCAAAATCATCGACGCCGACCTGTTTTCTTTTCAATTTAAATAATTAGCAGCACAACTCTCAGGAGACATCTTCCATGCAGAAACGACGTTCTTTTCTCTTTCAAAAAACCGCCCTCACGCTGGGGCTTTCTCTTACCCTTGCCACTGTAGGCACGGCAGTTATCACTTCACCACTGGCAGCCCAGGGCGGAGCTATTCCCGAAGATTTATTAGATGAGGCTGACCAGCTTCAGGCGATCTGCCGTTTAGTCGATCCGCTCTCACAAACACCCGTCATTGTGACAGGCAGCAACGCCAGCGAAAGCGAGCGCTATGCCGCCCAGGAACTGGCAGAGCATCTCAGCAAAATCACTGGACGCCAGATTGAAACCGTCGCCGAAGGCAGTGTGCCGCAGGGACGCAAATTTATCGCGGTGGGCAGCAGCAAGCTAACGGAAAGTTACGATACTTCGGTGCTGGGCATCGAGCAGTACATTATCGATACCAAACCCACCGGAGTTATCATCATCGGCGGACGCAAAGAGCCGGTCAAAGGCCCGGACGGAGAATCATTGGCTCGCGACCGCGGCACGCTCTACGGCGTGTATGCATTTCTCGAATCGCTGGGCGTGCGCTGGTATCGCCCCGAAGCATGGGGCTGGCATATTCCCCGCAAAGAAACTATTGAACTCCCCGTCAAGCGGCAAACTTCACAGGCAACGGCGTTCATTGCCCGCACCGCTACCCGGTTCTATAAAGATGTTATTGATATTAAACCGGATACCCTTGCAATCACCGAGCAGTGGAACGCAAGGCAACGTGCCAATCTTCGTTTCGTGGAGGATAAGCGCTTCGGCGGCCAACTTCGCTCCAACGCCAACTGGCATACCCATAGCGGGTTGATTGTCACGCCGGCAAAATACCTGAAAAAGAACCCGGAATACTTCGCCCTGGTCGATGGCAAACGCGGCAACCCCGGCAGCGGGCGCTTGCCCCAACTTTGCCTGGGCAACCCCGAATTGCAAGACGTATTCGCCGCTAATGTCGTGGCACTGGCCCGTAAAAATCCGCAATGGTATATGGTGCCCATCGACCCCGAAGACGGCACCCAACCGGCACGCCGCATGTGTGCCTGCGAACTCTGCAAAGCCATGGACGATCCGGCCGCGCCCGAAAACATGTCGAACCGCGTGTTTGGTTTTGCCAACATCGTAGCCCGCAAAGTGGCCCGCGAACTGCCCGACCTGAAACTGGCCTTGTATGCCTACAGCTCACACACTAACCTGCCGACTAAAATCGACAAGCTCGAACCGAATATCATCGTTGGGCTGGCCAATATCAACTCGTGGAGCGACTGGTCGAAGAAACTTACCGACCCGGACAACGTGCCTAACGCCGGTTTCCTGCAATTAGCTGAAGGCTGGGCAAAAATTGCCACACACAAACTGTGGATGCGTGACTATAGCGCTTACGGTTGGAACGGCCCCATTCCAATGTATCGACTGTTGCAAGACCGGGTGCAGACCTACCGCAAGCTGGGTTTTGAAGCCATCGTCTGGCCTACCGAAGCCAACTGGGGGCCGCAGCAACTGCTCATCTACTTTAAATTGCAGTTGCAGTGGAACCCCGACCTGGACGTTGAAAAAGAACTCGATTACTTCTACACCAACTACTACGGCCCCGCTGCCAGACCGATGAAAGCCTTTCACGAAAAGTGGATAGCGACGGTGGAAAAATCGCAATTAGGCAGTGGCCTTTCCACCGGCATTAGCAGCGGTGGCCGCGGTATGCACGCACTCTGCTCACCCGCTCTGGTAAGTGAACTGGGCGGCTATCTCGCCGAGGCGAAGAAACTAATCGCCGGACAGGAGCTTTATGAAAAGCGTCTCGAAGGCGATATTACCGGACACGAAATGGTAAGCCGCGTTAGCAAGATGCTCACCCTCAAGTTAGCCGAAGGCACACCCACGCAGAATGCCCGCACCGGGACCACCTTCATGAAAAGCGCCGCCGCCGAAAAAGAATGGGATGAATTCGTTGCCTGGCTTGCCCAGGTTAACGAAAATACTCTCAATTTCGAGGTGCTGCAAAAGAGCGACAAGGGATTAGCCACCGCCCTGCTCTACATGAAGCGCGATATTCTCGAAAACGGACGCTACAGTAGCTGGGATGAAGCCCCGCTTTTGAAAGCACAGGGGTTCCCTGCGCCCTGAATGCTTCGTTTAACTGAATAATCTCAAAAGCGCCGAGGCCTTAAGCCTCGGCGCTTTTTGTTACCTTGATAACAATCAGGCAAACTAAAATATCAGCGCTTGGTTCTTGCCATGACCGATTTATCCCTCCTTTTGCACGAAAAGCTCATCCCCTGGGCCAAACAGAATGCGACGCAACGCTTTATTGTGGCACGACCACAAATGACAGCCGAACAGCTGCCGGCTGGTGTGCATCTGGTGCCCTGCACGATGCGTGGCAAGCGCAACATCGTGAAGAACCAACGCCAATACAGCAACACGCGCGGCGTTTCGGCCAAATGGCCGGAAGCCGGACTCAACGAAGTGCAAAAACTCAAGCTCGCCTGTGTGCTCAATGGGCACATCGACTACCAGTTGGGGAATTACCGGGTGCAATGCGGGCCGGGGCATTTCATCTTCATCCCACCGGGCATACCCCACTCCGACGGCACGCAGCCTTATGTCGATGCCACCAAAAGCTCACGCTGCGAGGTGCTGTTTTTCCTGATGCATTTCAACGCCTTACAGTGCTGGGTCAGCCACTCCCAACCCAACCAGAAACGCAGGCAAGCCACGAACTATCTCATCCTCAACGAACACGTCACCGTTCTCTTTCGCACTTTCATGGAAGAGGTGATCGAAAACGAGGCCGGTGACGATCACATCAGGCAGGAACTTTTCAGCGTCTTCTTGTCCATGCTGCTACGCGAAGTGGAAAACGACAGATTACAGCCGGTGCTGAGTACAATATCGCTTACCTCATTCGCGGCAACCATGCCACTGCCTTCCAACGCCGATTTTGCGGTTCGGTTAGAGCAATATCTGCAGTCGAACCTCTATAAAAACCTCACCATCGAGAGCGTAGCCGGTGAAATGTATTTCTCCCCGGCCCAGTTCTCGCGCAACGTGCGCCGTGCGACCGGGAAAACCTTTAATGAACTGCTTAATGAGTATCGCCTCGAAGAAGCCAAAAAGCTGCTGAGCACAACGCAATGGACGGCTTCGGCCGTCGCGGCTTTTACCGGATTCAAATCGCCCAGCTACTTCCGCACCTTCTTTCGCAAGCGCACCGGCTACACCCCCAGCGAGTTTCGGCTGGCGACGAATAATCTCGATGAAACCGAATGATGATCGAAATTCTAACGCTGTGAGCGAAAAACGACGTTTAACAACGCTGTGAATCGGGCATCCTATATATACTTACCTATGGAGAAGGCAAACCCATGAAAACACGTAATAAGCAACACGGCTTCACCCTTATAGAGCTTCTTTTCGTCATTGCTATTATCGCAATCCTTTCAGCAATTCTTTTTCCGGTGTTTTCCAAAGCCCGCGAAAGCGCCCGTCGTTCGAGCTGTGCCAGCAACCTGAAGCAAATCGGCACGGCCGTCATGATGTATATCCAGGATTTCGATGAAACCTACCCCGTCGCCAACCTGGCAGTGCCTTCTTCCGACGGCATGAGCGGCTACACCAGTTCCTACTGGTTCAACGTTTTGCAGCCCTACGCGAAAAATCGCCAAATTTGGTTTTGCCCCACCGCCGGGCGTATCGATACTTCGGCCACTTCGGGTATCCAGCAATACAGCGGCGGCTATGGTTACAATGCCTGCGGCACCGGCACCATTAGCTCCAACGGACGCACGTTGTGGAACGGCTTTGGCCAGGATGTGTGCATGACACCTGGCGGTTGCAGCTTTGGCAACGTGGGCGAGGTGCGTTGCACTCCCGACGGCAACCCGGTGAAAACCGCCGCCGTGCAGGAAGCATCGCAAACTATTCTTATCACCGAAGCCGCCAGCAACGGCACGGCCTATACCACACTGTACTTCTACAGCGGCTCCAACATCAGCTACTGGCCGCAATTGCACGGCGGACCGGTGGGACCGTTCTATGGCGGGGCGCCCACTCCCGATCGCGCACTTACCCAGCCTTCAGGTGGTGGCAACTACCTCTTTGCCGATGGTCACGTGAAATTCATGCCCGTCACCCAGGCGTTCAGCCAGAAGCGCCTCACTAAAGTGAATAAAGATAAAGCCGGATAAAGACACTCCCTGAAAATTATGTTCAAAACCATCGTTCTTCCTTCGTTTGTCCTGTTAGCAACAGCCTCTATTGGTCAAGCCCAAACGCTTACTCTGGTCGATAATAAAAAACCCCAGGCCCAACTTGTCGTTGCCGTGGACGCCCCGCCGTCCACCAAAAACGTCGCCAACCTTTTGCAGCAATACATCGAAAAAAGCACCACGGTCAAAATGCCCGTAGCTGCCACAACCGGCACCCTGCCTTCAATTCACATCGGTGAAACCGCCTATGTGAAAGCGAAGGGGCTTAAGCCTGCCAACCTGGATGCGGATGGTTTTGTGATTAAAACCATAGATAAAGATAACCTGGTCATCGTCGGCGGCAGCGATTGGGGCACGGAATTTGGCGTCTACGATTTCTTGGAGCGTTATGTCGGCGTGCGCTGGCTGGCTCCGGGTGAACTGTTCACCGAAGTGCCTACTCGCAGTAGCATCGCCGTTCCCGAAGCCGATATCAAGGAAGAGCCGGTTTACCTTTCACGCCGCTTTGGCGGAGCCGATGTGGAACGCAACGCCAGTGAACCACGTTACCAATCTTTCCCCTGGAAACCGTTCCTCGGCTACGACCAGTGGGGCCGCTTCAACCGTTTGCGCCAGCGGCTCGAATTCCATCACAACCTTTCCAACGCCCTACCGGTGAGCCAGTTCGGAAAAACTAACCCCGAATTCTATCCCGTGATTAACGGCAAGCGTTATTTGCCTGCAAACGATAAAGATTTCAAGTGGCAGCCCAACTTTTCGGCTCCCGGTAGCGCCAGGGCAACAGCGGCACAAATCGAAAAATACTTTGTGGAGAATCCCGATAAATTCAGCTATTCGCTGGGCATCAATGATTCCCGCAATTTCGACCAATCGCCCGATACGCTGAAAAAGCGCGAGGCATTAGGCGGGCTGGCCGATGAATACGCAGTGTGGACGAACGAAGTCGCCGAAAAAGTGCTTACCAGCTACCCCGACAAGCATTTCGGGTTCCTGGCCTACATTCAGTTGCGCACACCGCCAGTTCGCCATCAATATCATCCCCGCATCGTGCCTTTCATCACTTACGAACTCTCACGCTGGAGCGATAAAGAGAGCCAGGACATCGCCCGGCAACTGGCCTTGCAGTGGCAGGGCAAGGCTTCCACCTTGGGTTGGTACGACTACTTCTACGGCAGCTACTACATGACGCCACGCGCTTTTAGTCAGGCGCAACGCGATTCATTGCGCTGGCTGGCGGCTCATAATGTGCGCTACTACTACGGCGAAACCAACTTCAATTTCGGCGAAGGCCCCAAAGACTGGCTGCAAAGCAAACTCTTGTGGAACCCTAATCAGGAAATAGAGCCGCTGCTCAACGATTGGTATGTCAGCGCCGCCGGTAAGGCAGCAGCTCCTGCGCTGAAAGCCTATTACGACTTGTGGGAGAAATATTGGACGGAAGTGATGCCGCAATCGCCGTGGTACAACCGCATGGCCGACTATATGTATTTCCGCATCACGGATTATCTGCTGGAAGTGCCCCAGGAATATATCGACCTCTCCGACCGCCATTTCAGCGACGCCCTGCGGCTGGCGAATACGCCCCTTCACAAAGCACGCATAGAAAAGCTGCATACGATGTGGCAGTTTTACAAAGCGTCGATTATCGCTCGCAAAAGCGACGAACTGTGGAAAACCGCCGACCTGCAAACCGAGGCCGAGGCAATCGCCTTTCTTGAAAAAAGTCAAAAAGCCATTACGGTTTCGCAGCAGCGGTTGCAACTTTTGCACATCATGCGCAATGACGAGCTCTACGGCCATTCGATCTACCGCCTTGCTGCCGATAACGATATGCGTGGCGACGACTGGGGCGCAATCTCGCTGTGGAGCCTACTGCCATGGGTGAATAAAAGCCCTCAAGTGCGCGAAGGACTGCAAAGTATCGCCCACGCAGCTTCTCCAACCTATCTGCGTTTCATTCCTGCGGGTAAAGAGATACCCCTCACCGGGCAGGCCCAAAACATCGCCGCCAATGTGTTGAAAGCCGCTGCCGACTCTGCCCAGCCGCTAATGGGTAACGCTTCGTTCGAGCAAGGCGCTACCGATTGGAAATTGGGCAGTGGTATCAGCATCGACCGCCAGTTCCCCCACAGCGGCCAGGTCAGCGTGAAGATAGGGGCCAACGAGACCGCACTGACACGGCAAATTCCTTACGAACCGGGAACTTACTACGCCACTTTCTCCGCCCTTGCCCCACAAAAAACCGCTGCCAAAGCGACCGTGAAGTTCACTTCCGTGAACCAGGTGGGCCGCCAGCGCGGTAGAAACCTGCCGCAGGGCACCATCACTTTACATCCGGGGAAATGGAGCAGCTTCGTGGTGCCGGTCACCCTGTTGCCGATGAATGTCAACGATACCATGTCGCTCCAACTCACGCTCGAGGTAGAAGGTTTGGAAGCCGGGCAGGCGATATACATCGACGATGTGGAACTGCATCGCGTCGGCCAACCCGCATCGTAATTCTATAACCGAATTGATTTAAAATTCGTTTTCGCATTAAAATACAGGAACCGACATCGTTTTCAACCGATGCCGGTTCCTGCCATGTCTGACCTCTCTACCCTTTTTCGCGAAAAACTCATCCCGTGGGCTAAGAAGGACGCGGCCCAGCGTTTCATTTTGGCACGCCCCAAAATGGAAGCCACAATGCTGCCGCCGGATGTGCAGTTGGTTCCCTACCCCATCCGCGGCGAGCGGACTATTGTTAAGAATCAGCGCCAATATAGCAATACGCGTGGCATCTCCGCCTTATGGCCTGAAGCAGGATTGAATGAGTTACGTAAATTTAAAATCGCCTGCGTATTGGAAGGCCACATCGACTATCAGTTAGGAAACTACAAACTGCAGTGCGGCCCCGGCCATTTTATTTTTATTCCGCCCGGCATCCCCCATCCTGACGGCGGGCGCTGCTACATCGATACCGATAAAAGCTCCACCGGTGAACTGATTTTCTTCTTGCTCCACCCCAATGCCCTGCAATGCTGGACGAACCGCTACGATGAGCCCAGTTGGCGCCAGGCCAGCAAATACCTGATTCCTAACGAACGCATCGTGCAGCTTTTTCATATGCTGGTGGAAGAAATTACCAACGCAGAGGCTAAATCACTGGCATTGGCCGAAGGACTGCTCGCCGTTTCGTTGTTAGCCCTACAACAGGAAATCGATGGTGGCCGGCTCCAGGCCGTGCGGGCTAATGCCGCCCAACTCACCAACGAAGCCCGGCACGAACACCCCGCCACAGCCGATTTCACCACGCAACTCAAAGCCTACATCCAGACCAACCTGCAAAAAGGTCTCACTATGGAAGATGCAGCTCGCGATATGTATCTTTCGCGCGCCCAGTTCGCCCGTAAAGTGCGGCGCGAAACCGGCTTCACCTTCAACGAACTGCTCACCCAGCGCCGCATGGAAGAAGCCCAAAAACTGCTGGCCACCTCGCAATGGACGGTCTCGACAATCTCCTATTTCCTGGGCTTCAAATCGCCCAGCTATTTCCGCACCTTCTTCCATAAACACGCCGGACAAACCCCCACCGAATACCGCGAAACCGCTCTGCGTAAAGCAAAACCGAAAATAGAGCCTTTTTTGAACGATTTGAGACGATAACGACGTTTAGAAGTCATCAAAAACGGGTAAGATAGAAGGAGAGATGAAAAACGGAGTAAACGATGCAAACAATAACCGGACGTAAAGCATTCACCCTGATCGAATTACTTGTCGTAATTGCCATTATAGCTATCCTGGCTTCTATCCTGTTTCCGGTGTTCGCGCGGGCTCGTGAAAATGCACGCCGTTCTTCCTGCATGAGCAACCTCAAGCAAATTGGATTGGGAGTCATGCAATACGTGCAGGATAACGACGAGCGCTATCCGCTTAGCCAAGTTTCTCGCACCGGCCCCTGGGCCAGCATTCCCAGCAGCGCCAATTTTGCCGATCCCACAAATATACAATGGCCGCATTTTATAGACCCTTATGTCAAAAGTATGCAGGTTTATCGCTGTCCTTCCGGGCGTGCCACCGCAGCGAATGATAAAGGAGTTTACGGCCATTATGGAGTTAGCAGTGCCATGTTTTTGCCAACCTCCACGGTCGTAGCCAATCAGAAAAGTGTGGCTATGGCAGCGGTCGTTTCTGCCGCCAACACTTATATGATGATGGACCTCGGCGTTTTTCGCGCTTCGCCAGTTGGTCTTAAAGCGCCCGGTAGCGGCGGAGACTTTATTCCTGGCACAGGCGAAGGGAGTGCCACGAATATCACCGGTGTCGTGCTTGCCAGTTCCATCACCGACCTGGAAAAAGATTTTAATACAGGCCGCCACTTCGGCGGTGTCAACGTCGTTTTCGCCGATGGCCATGTAAAATGGCTCAAAAGCCACACCGTGTATCTCGAAGCAGCCAAATGCCCCAGCAACTGCGACGCCACCAAGAGCGCCTGGAACCCGCTGCTCGATAACGCTTAAAAGTAAGCCGAACCCCCTAAGGAATTTTCTTGTGAAGACTGTCAGCCAATATACCGTATTAGCCGCTTGCGCTTTGTTTTTTGCCGCCGATCATGCTCTTGCCGATGTCACACTGGCCACGCAAGGCAAAACTACCTTTACCATTATCGAACCTGAAAAAGCCCCGGCTTCGGTAAAAGCTGCTGCGCTCGAACTCAAGCGCAGTCTCAGCCAATCGACCGGTGCCGCCATCAATATCCGCAAAGATAGCGAAACCGTCAGCGGACCGTTCATCAGCCTGGGAGCAACCAAACAGGCCAAAGACGCCGGATTGACTACCAGCGATATAGCCGACGAAGGCTTTCGCATCGTCACGCGCAACGGCAGCCTCTATATTCAAGGGCCTGACACGGCAGCACTCATCACTTCCAGCCGCGATTCCCTGCCCTACGATACCTACAAACTGCAGCCCGATATCCCCGGCCCCCAGCTCACCAAGGATGGTGGTTTCAGCAACGGCACCGCCAACGGCGTCTACACCTTCCTGGAAGATTACCTGGGAGTGCGCTGGCTCTTCCCCGGCGATTTAGGCCGCGACGTGCCCTCGCACCCCAATCTGGTTATCCCCGACCTCAACCGCACCGATACCCCGAACTTCATCTGGCGCGATTTTCCGCATCTGCAAAATACCCGCGCTGTCGCCCAATGGCGCGATCAGCAAAAGCTGGGCTTTTCGTTCCGACTCAACTACAATCACAACTGGGTCGAGACGGTTCCTCCGGCGATGTATAAGCAGCACCCCGACTGGTTTGCCATGATCGGCGGCAAGCGCCCCGAACCGCCCACTTCCGGCCCCAAACGCAACCACTACAAGCTGGAAACCACCAATCCCGAATTGGTGGAGTATTTCGCCGAGCAGGCTGTGAAAGCACTCAAAGCAGATCCCAATAGCAACACCTTCTCCCTTTCCTCCAGCGACAGCCGGGGTTGGAGCGAAAGCCCGGAAAGCAAAGCGCTCTACGACCCCAAGCCCGAAGGCAGCGAGTTTCCTTCCATGACACCGCTGATGCTCAAGTGGTATCACGATGTGGCGAAAGCCGTAGCCGCCAAAGACCCGCAAGCGAAGATGGCCGGATACCTCTACTCGGATGCGCGTTTTCTTCCGGTTAATAGCCCGGCCTCTTTCCCCAAGAACTTCTACCCCGTCATGGTATTGGGCGATGGCGGCTATCGCCTCTATCGTGAAGCCGCTCGCAAAGAATCGACCCACCTGATGGAGTCGTGGGGCAAAGTCGCGCCCTCACCCTGGTTCTACTACAGCTTTGGCAACTGGTTGCGCCGTAATAGCGGATTTTTCACGCCACCCGCCCCTGGCAACCTTAACTATACCTTTAGCCTGCTCCGCAACAACGGCATCAAAGGTGCCCGCCTCTACGGTACCAGCTCATGGAGCCAGCACGCTATCGGCAATTATATTCAGGCCAAGCTGCTGTGGAACCCGTCCCTGGATGCCAATGAACTGCAACGCGAATGGCTCGTCCGCGCCTACGGCCCCCAGGCCGGGCCGGTGATGGAACAGTTCCACCAGAAGCTGGATGGTTGGTTTGCCCAGTATTGGCAGCGCTATGAAAGTGCCAACCACAACACCCGCGAACCGTTTTTCAAGAACTTGTTCGGCGTTCATTATCCGGAAATGGAAGCGCTGTTCTTGCAAGCCAAAGCCCAGCCGATGACACCGATTCAGCAGCAGCGGCTGGAGTTGATTGAGCAGAACATGGTGGTTTTGCAGTGGCGTTTGCGTAATGCGCAGTATCTTCCCAAAGGCTTCACCTCGAAATTGCAACGCGATGATGCCGCAGTGGTTGCACTTTTACAGGCTTCGCATAAAGATTTCGACTACTTTCCCGACATCACCCGTAACGGCCCGGCACTCAAACCGGTAAAAGTGCGACTGAGCAACGCCCCTTCAACGGCAAGCGGCACAGTAGCGGTTCCCAATGCCAACTATGTGCTTTTGCACGCCTCGCAAGACGGCCCGGTAAAACTCGTCCCGCAAAACGTGCGGCCCGGCAGCTCGTTTCTCAACTACACCCTGCGCAGTGCATCGAATCCGGGGCCAAACCTGCTTTCAGGCTTCCTCTACAACGATGCACCGATTAACTTCGAGGCCAAGGCAGGAGAGACTTACTACTTCCACGTCGCTCCAACCGGCGTCGACGTGCTGCCCACGGCTACCTGGGAATTGCGCATCGCCGGTGCCAAACCAGCGCAGGCGACCTTCGAAAAAGATACCCTCACCCTGAGCGGTGAGGAAGCCCCGCTGCATGTTTTTGCGCCGCACGGCTTGCCGCTCGTCGCCCAGGGCGATGACGCCGGGGTTTTGCTGCGCACTAAAACCGATAAAGATGAGCGCAGCGATGCCATTAAGAAGCTCGACCCGCAAGCCGAACAGTTGATGGAACTCAGCACCCTGTGGCGCTTCGCCACCGACCCTGAAGACAAGGGACTGCAAAACAACTACACCAGTGTCGGCTTCAATGACAATGCATGGAAAACCGTGACTACTACCGACTGGTGGCAGCACCAGGGTTTTAACAACTATAACGGCACCGCCTGGTATCGCAAAAGTTTCATTGCACCGCCTACCCCGGTCGACCAAATGCTGATCCTGTTCGTAGGCGCCGTCGATGGCAATGCCGATCTCTACATCAACGGCAAAAAAATTGGTGAACACCGATTGGGCAAAGACGGAGCAGGCTGGAACGTGCCGTTCGGATTCAATGTCACCAACAACGTGGTAACCGGCTCGAACACCATTGCCATTAAAGTCACCAAGACCAATAACCTCGGCGGCATTCACAAAGGCGTGAGCCTGCTGACTATGGAAGATACCGGCACATTTTAGCCAGGGAAAAGTTGAGCGTTTTTCAAAGAGCTTGAGACGATAAAGACGTTTATTGTTGCCCCCAAATGGGTACTATAAAGGATAGATTTCGTTGATGGAGATAAAAATGAAAACCGCTCGACGCACGGCTGGATTTACCCTCATAGAATTGCTTGTCGTAATTGCTATCATATCGATCCTCGCCGCTATCCTGTTTCCAGTATTCGCCCGCGCCCGTGAAAATGCGCGCCGTTCATCTTGCATGAGTAACCTCAAACAGGTTGGGTTGGGCCTTATGCAGTATTTGCAGGATAGCGATGAGCGTTACCCGTTCAACTCACAAAGCCGGGCTGCAATGGGCGGTTCCTGGACGACGACCCTCATCAGCGCCGATTTCACCAGCTCAGCGAACATCTTCTGGCCGCAAATCATCTATCCTTACACTAAAAGCCTGCAAGTTTTCTATTGTCCTTCCGGGCGAAACAAAGGCAATGGAGTCTCCGGCCACTATGGAGCCAACCGTAACACCATGCGCGACGGTTCAGCCACAGCTACTCCGGTTCTACTCGCCGCTATTCCCTCCCCTGCCGGGGTTTATGCATTGATGGACGCCGGTCTCTACCAACTCAACACGACCGACGTGAAGGGTCCAGGAGCCGGTGCCAACTATCTACCGGGAACCGGGCCGGAAAGCGCCGTGAATTTAGCTGCCGTCGCTTTCAGCTCTTCACTGACCGACCTCGAAGGCGACTTCAAAACCGGCCGTCATTTTGGCGGTGTCAACATGATGTTCGCTGATGGGCATGTCAAATGGCTCAAAAGTGAAAAGGTTTATGCCGAAGCCGTGAAGTGCGGCTCTGGCACTTGCGGCACTTATGTGAGCGCCTGGAACCCGCTGCTGGATAACTCCTAAAAACCGGCTCCTTATGAAAACCTATCTTATTCTTGCCGCCTCCGCTCTCATTGGCTTAGCCTCGCCATCGGTAGTTTTCAGCGCGCCAACCAGCAAAAGCTTGCCGCTTGCATCGACCTCCATCAACGTTAAGGATCATGGCGCAAAAGGCGATGGCATCGCCGACGACACCCAGGCCATTCAAAAGGCTGTCAATACCATGATGGCCCAATATGAACAGTGGCCGCTTCGTGTGCGCCACTGGAACAAACTCTCCAACGGCATCACCGACAATCCACATTCCGAAATCGTTTTTCCGGCGGGCACCTATAAAATCAGCAGTCCCATCGTGTTCCGCCGCTATGCTTCGGTGCGAGGCATTGGCAAAGCCGTTATCAAACAAACCAATCCTGAAAAAGACAGCCTCTACTTCCACGGCTTGCTGCGCAGCACGGTGGAAAACCTGCAGTTTGAAGGCGGACGCATTCAGCTTCGCTTCTGGACAGCCAATAATGGCACCGCCCGCGTCAATGTGCAGAACTGTGTTTTTATCAACTCCTCCTCCTACGCTATTGAGTGCCGCTCTTACTCACAACAATTGCAACCCGGCGAAAAAACGGAAGGCAGCAAGCGTTGGTCGCCCTATAATGCCGAATGGATCGACGGCCAACTCAACCTCACCGAAAATAAAACGGAAAACATCCAGCTCTACAACAACTCGACCTATGCCGATATTGCCCATTGCCGCTTTGAAAATGTCAATGGCGTCGCCGATTTGAGCGGTGATACTTCCAACATCCGCGACAGCGAAGTAACCGTCAATCCCCAACTGGAAGGCCCGGTCTTTCGCCTGATCGGCCTGGTGCATATGCAACGCATCAAGGGTGTTGCGCAGCCCGCACCGGGAAAAAAGCAACACTGGATTGAAACCGAAGGCCGCTATCGCGAGATTACAGTGCGCGACTGCGACTTCGATGTCAAAACGCCGCAGGGTCTCTGTCTCATTCGCTCGAACGCGATTCAAATTAACTCCTCTCTCATCTTGGAAAACAGCCGCGTAAAAAGCGCCGGTTCAGCCGAGGGCGCCCTGGTGTGGATTGGAGCTGATACCCAGCCCAGCATCATCACTATGCGCAACGTGCAAGAGACATCCGGGCAGCCGGTGAAAGCCATCGCCTGGGAAAAAGCACCGGCCGCCGATTGGCTCAAGGATACACGCGGCCGCTATGGCTACGCCGTGAGCCTGGAAAATAACAGCGCGAACATTTCGAGCGAACTGCCAGGAACCATTCGCCCGTTACAACTCGAACCGATTCCCTCTGCCACTATCCAAGCCACGTTTGTTCCTCCCTTGAGTTGGGAATATCGTGACTTGGAAACACAGGCACTCGCGACCGGAAAGGTATTGCAAGCCACCGATTTCGGCGTCGATCAAGACCCCAAAACCGACGATACTATTGCTATTCAAAAAGCCTTCGATGCCGCCGCGCAAGGCAACTCTCTCCTGCTCTTCCCTTCCGGCGTGATGACGCTCTCCGATACCGTCCGTCTTCCAGCCAACGTTGTGGTGCGTGGGGCTGGCGTTACTTCGTTTGCCATGAGCCGTAACGATCGCGACCTCTTTTCCGGCCAAAACCTTCAGGCAATCGGGTTCAAAAATTGTGATTTTTCCGGTGGACGCAACGGTTTGAATTTAAACAGCGCTCATTCGCAAAAAGTACGACTCGCCTTTGATAATTGCGCCTTTTACGATCAGCAGGAAAACGGCATTCTAGTCCTCTCCGGCAAAGGCGAAGTGGGTGAGCAAAACCAAACCGAACTCCGCGTGCAGGGTGGCATTTTCGCTACTCGCCACGCCATCACCACCAATGCTGCGCACTCGCACCTGGGCGGTTTCTGGGCGATGAACGACCCGCATCTCAACGATGCCGCCTATATCCGCAACCTGGGTGGCGCGATGCGAGTGCAAGCCGTGATGATGAACCCCATTCTGTGGCAGGGCGACCGCGCCAAGCCGCCTGCGACCATGAAAGACTGGCAACTCAGTAAAAACACCCGCTGGTTCGATAACTGGGGCAAGCTCTTCCTGACCGATAATCGCTTCGGCGGCGAGAGCGGCGGTATGTGCAACGTTTACCAGCGTAGCGCAGAAGGAAGCCTCCACATTGAAGGCGGCATCACCCGCTTCATGAATGGAGCCACCCGTCAATCGATTGTGAATCTGGAAAAGACGCCGCCCCATGTCGTGCTGCGCGATATTTCCGGCATGGAGCGTTCGGGTGTGTTCATTGTCTCGAACCCGGATGGCAGCGACGGGAAAGGCCAGCCCGGCGTTGTGCTACGCGGTGTGCCGTTACCCTGAGCAAGCCAGATAGAAGATGCATCGCAGTAGCTAGTGTTGATTCCCACTCGACATTGCGCTTAAAATAACAAGCGTATTGCCGAGTGGCCTATGTCCTATTTTGCCGAACTCCTTCAGCACAAACTCATTCCGTGGTCGCGGCAAAATCCGCAAGAGCGGTTCGTGGTGGCTCGGCCCGATATGGAAGCGCTACATCTCCCTATCACAGTCCAGGTGCAGCGGCGCAAGATACGCGGCAAGCGCGTCATCGTAAAGAATCTCCGGCTTTACCAGAACACGCGCAACATTGTCGCGCTATGGCCCGATGCGGGGCTTAACGAAGTGAACCAGTTCAAGCTGGCCTGCGTGGTTGGCGGACACCTCGATTACCAACTGGGCGACTACGCCGTGCAGTGCGGCGCAGGGCATTTCATCTTCATGCCACCCGGCACCCCCCATCCCGACGGCTCGTTTTCCTATGCCGATGCCAGCCAGAGCGGAAGTTGCGAAGTGCTGTTTTTCGTGCTGCACCAGAGCGCGCTCGAATGCTGGATTAGCCATTGGGAAGGCCCCGACTGTAAATCAGCCGGACGATTTCTCCTGCTCCACGGTCGTGCTACAGCATTGTTTCGGACTTTAGTCGAAGAGGTGGTGGCGAATGAAGAGAAATCGTTGCTTATCGGCAAAGACCTCCTGGCCGGCTTCCTCGTCATGCTACAGCGTGAAGTAGAAGCCAATCATCTGCAACCAGTGCGCACCAATGCTCCGCAATGGTTAGAAGAAGCCGGACACACCAAACCGACCGACGACTTCAAAACCAGGCTGGAAAATTATGTTCAGGCCAACCTGCACAAACCGCTGACTTTAGATCTGGTGGCCCGCGAGATGTTCCTCTCCCGCACCCAGTTCATTCGGTCGGTACGCCGCGAAACCGGCCAGTCTTTCAACCAGTTCCTCACCGACTACCGCCTGGCCGAAGCCAAACAACTGCTGCAAAACTCGCAGTGGACGGTCGCAGCCATCGCCTATTTCGTCGGCTTTAAATCGCCCAGCTATTTTCGCACCATCTTCAAGCAACGCACCGGACAAGTGCCGTTGGAATACCGCAACGATTCACAGCGCGAGAAGCTATCACCAAAAAGGTCTGTTTCTTAACGCTGTGGCCCAATAACGACGTTTAGAAACCATCAAAAATGGGTAAGATTAGAAAGATACAGCCAGACAAATTCATTCGAGGTAACCAGATCATGAACCGACGCAAAGGATTTACGCTCATCGAGCTTCTTGTCGTCATTGCCATCATAGCTACCCTCGCCGCCATCCTCTTTCCCGTTTTCGCACGGGCCAGGGAAAACGCCCGCCGCGCCAGTTGCCAGAGCAACCTCAAGCAAATCGGGCTGGGCGCTATGATGTATCTTCAAGATAACGACGAGCGTTATCCCTTCGGGAGACAAGTAAGTACTACGCTTGACCCTTCCTGGACTCCCGCCCCCGGTGGAGCGGAATTTTCGGCCGGAACTAGTATTTTCTGGCCAGCGTTTCTTCAAGCCTATACGAAAAGCACACAGGTCTTTCGTTGCCCCTCCAGCTCTTATGCCCCCTATGCCTATTATGGTCATTATGGAGCCAACATTCTCTTATTACGCGATAACGGAGCGTCGGCTACGGCCTTATCGCAAGCCGCCATTCCATCGGTCGCGACGACTTACATGATTATGGATGCGGGTCGGTATCGTTTAAATCCCACAGACGTAAAGCGAGGCGACACCGGAGGCGACTGCAATTATCTACCAGGCACAGGCCCCGGCAGTGCAACGAACTTGGCCGGTATTACTTGCACACTAACCAGTCTGCCGGAAGATTATGCGACCGGTCGCCACTTCGGTGGGGTGAACATGGTGTTTGCCGATGGTCATGTTAAATGGCTCAAGAGTCAGTTGGTTCATCAACAAGCCGCACTTTGTCCCGATGGCACCTGCAACAGCTACACCACCAAAAGCGCCTGGAATCCAATGGTGGATAATTCGTAAAACAAACACTATCATTGTCAGGAGACGCGAATCTTCGCGTCTCCTTTTGTCCGCCCAATTCGCTCTCGTATTAAAACCTATTACCATGAAATTGACCGTCCCCTTATTCTTGCTCTGCTCCACTCTCACCGGCACCGCCTTCACTCCAGTCCAGGCAGCCCCTCAAGCGCTGCAAGCTCCCATTACTCCCACTTCCATCAACGTCAAAGACTACGGTGCCAAGGGCGACGGCATCGCCGACGACACCCAGGCCATTCAGCACGCGGTAAACGCCGCTGCCGACCAGGCCAAGCGCTGGCAATATCGCATTCAGCACTGGAGGCATCTCATTCGGGGTGCCGTCGATAATCCGCGCTCGGAGGTGGTATTCCCCGCCGGAACTTATAAAATCAGCCGCCCCGTCGTGTTTGGCCGTTTCAATTCATTGCGCGGCATCGGTAAAACAGTCATTCATCAAACCGATTCCACACAGGACAGCTTCTACTTTCACGGCGTGCAGCAAGCCTTTGTGGAAGGCTTCACTTTTGAAGGCGGTAAAACCCAGCTTCGTTTCTGGACCAACAACCTGGGTATTGCATTGCTCTCCGTGCAGGATAACCATTTCATCAATTCGTCGAGTTACGCTATTGAATGCCGCTCCTTCACCCAGCAGGTCCTTGGTCTCGACGACACTAAACCCTGGGCACCTTACGAAGTGGCCTGGAAAGACGGCCAGCCTACACTCACGCCCAACGAACCGGTGCGTTTGCGTCCCTGGTTCAACTCGACCGTAACCGTGATTGAGCGCAACAAATTTGAAAATGTCATGCACGCTGTCGATCTGAGTGGCGACACCGGATTAATTCGCGATTGCGAAGTCATTACCAACCCGGAAATGGAAGGCGCTGTTTTCCGTGTCGAAGACCTCATCCATCTCCATCGAATCAAGGGTATGGCGCGTCCGAATCCCGGCAAGCAGCAATATTGGATTGAAAGCGCCGAAAACAAAATGCCCGCCACGTTCTATGCCGCCATTACGCTCCGTGACAGCGTGCTCGATAGTGAAAGCGCCAATGGCATCGGCATTGTGCGCTCCGACTTGCTGCCATACGGCACCTCCATCGTTCTCGATAACAGCCGCGTCAAAACCGCCGGTTCACTGGTGACTATTGCCAAAGGCACCCAGCCCAATATTATTTCCATTAACGGTGTGACCGAAATTTCCGGTCGCCCGGTGAAAGCCGTGACATGGGAAGAAGTGCCCGATGCTATTACCCTCGAAGCGATTAAAGACCAGCCCAAATACGCACGTAGCCCCGATATTTATAAAATCCAGATCGACGGCAACAGCCCGAATATCGACACCACAGCACCTGACATCTTCGCACCGCTGCTTTTGCCGCCGGTTCCGCAAGCGGCGCTCAAGGAGACCTATCTTCCCGAGCTATCGTGGCGCTACGCCGACCTTGAAACAGAAGCTCTCAAGAACGGGAAAGTGATTTTCGCTTCCGGGTTCGGCCTGGATAACGATCCCTCAACCGACGATACCGCTGCCGTGCAGCAGGCATTCGAAGCGGCTGGCAAAGCCGGTAATACCCTGCTCGTTTTCCCGGCTGGAATTTTCAAACTTTCCGATACCGTGCAACTGCCCGCCAACGTCGCGGTGCGCGCAGCAGGAACGACGGCTTTCATTTTGGATGGAAACGAGAAAGACCTCTTTTCAGCCAAGAATGCAACCAATCTCGCATTCAAAGGTTTCTCCTTCAACGGTGGCCGCAATGCCATGAATATCGCCAACGATAATAACCTCAAAGCACGCATTGCCTTTGAAAACTGTTCGTTTTACGACCAGTTCGAAAATGGTGTCAAAGCCTTGACGGGTAAGGGAGAAACCGGCGAACGCAACCAGACCGAACTCTCCATCCAGGGCGGCTGGCACGGCAACATGCACGGCCTCACCACCAACGCCGCGCGCACTCAACTCACGGCCATGACGCTGGTTAACGATCCGCACCTGGATAACGCTTCCTATATTAAAAACCTGGGCGGCCAAATGCGCCTGGACGCTGTCCTCACCAACCCCAAATTGTGGCAAGGTAAAAGGAGCGAAGGTAAGCTGCCTGAAGGTGTTACAAGCTGGGACTACAGTAAGAACACCTGTTGGATCGAAAACTGGGGCCAAATCTATAGCCGCGACACACGCTGGGGCGGTGAAACCGGCGGCATGTGCAACATCGTCAACCGTTCGGCGGCGGGCACCATCTATATCGGCGGCGGCAACGCTCGCTTCCATAACGGCTTAACCCACAAAACCCTGGTCTTACTCGAAACCATGCCACGCCGGGTGGTGGTGCAAAACGTCGGCGGCCCGGCGGCTAAAATCGAGGATGCCTGGACAATCATGAACGCTGACGGCAGCGACGGCAAGAATGAGCCGAATATCATAGTAAGCTCAGTGCCCACGCCGTAAATACAACTCCATCGTAATAACCTGCCCCGGTCTCATACTGCGGGCAGGTTTTTTGTCCTTATTATTTAGCCGCCCAAAAATGTCCGTTTCCTAACGAGATGGTCCGATAACGACGTTTAGAACCGTTCAAAAATGGGTAAGCTATAAAGGATTGGTCTTATATTACACTTATCCGAAGGAGCAGCCTATGAACCGGCGCAATGGTTTTACACTCATTGAACTTCTTGTCGTAATTGCTATTATAGCTATCCTTGCTTCTATCCTCTTCCCGGTATTCGCTCGTGCCCGTGAAAACGCTCGCCGTTCTTCGTGTATGAGCAACCTCAAGCAGATTGGGCTGGGCGTAATGCAATACGTGCAGGACAACGACGAGCGTTACCCGCTCAGTTCGGTGCCGCGCGAAGGGCCGTGGATGGCGATTCCTCTTTCACAAGAATTCATCGACGGCAGCGAAGTGCAGTGGCCGCAGTTCATTGCGCCCTACACCAAGAGCATGCAAATTTTCCGCTGTCCTTCGGCTGTTGTCACGATTGACGATGAAGGCGTCTACGGGCAATATGGCGTGAATATGGCGCTGTTCCTGCCCCCTTCCACTAACCCGGTGAACCAGCGAAGTGTGTCGTTAGCGGCAGTCGCTTCGGTGGCAACCACCTATATGATGATGGATTTGGGCGTCTATCGCGCCAATGCCGCCAACCTCACTGCGCCCGATGCTTACGGCAACTATATCCCCGGCACCGGCCCAGGCTCGCAGACTAACCTGCCTGCCGTCACTTTTGCTTCTTCGATTTCCAAGCTCGATACCGATTATAAAAATGGCCGTCATTTCCAGGGCGTCAACGTCGCCTATGCCGATGGCCACGTGAAATGGCACAAGAGCCATACCATCTATAACGAAGCCAACAAGTGTGCGGCCGATTGCAGCACTTATAAAAGCGCCTGGAACCCGTTGCTCGACAACTCCTGACCTCACCCTCTTTTTGCCTCATGAATCTTTTCCTTAAAGCCGCCGTCTCCAGCCTGGCTCTTTCGAGCCTCGCCGCCTATCCTGCCCTGGCCGATGTTCGCATCGCGGCCAACGGCCAGAGCAACTACGTCATTGTCATCCCGGCCAAAGCGCCTTCTTCCATCAAACAGGCCGCCGCTGAATTACAGCGTTCCATCGAAGAAGCCAATAGTGTGAAGCTGCCGATTCAAACCGATGCCCAGGCTCCTGCCAACGGCTACATTAGCCTGGGTGCCACCCGTCAGGCCGCGCAGAGTGGTGTATCGGCCCAGAAAATTGGTGACGAAGGCTTTCGCATCCTCACCAAAAACAATAACGTCTATATTATCGGCCCCGATACGGCGTCGAAGGTCACATCCAGCCGCAGCTATCTGAACTACGATACTTTTGAAGCCGAGCCAGACGTGCCCGGCCCACAGCGCACCCGCAACGGCGGCTTCAGCAACGGCACGGCCAATGGTGTTTACACCTTTTTGGAAAAATATCTCGATGTAGCCTGGCTAATGCCTGGAGATATTGGCCGCGACGTGCCACGCCGCACGGCATGGGAACTTCCCGATATCGACCACACCGAAGTGCCCGCCTTCATCCGCCGCGAATTTCCCTATCTGCAAAATACCGCAGCCGTGCAGCAATGGACCGACCGGCAAAAGCTGGGATATTCGTTTCAGATTAACTACGACCACAACTGGCTCGAAACCATTCCACCCGAAATGCACCAGACCAAGCCAGAATGGTTTGCCATGCTCGGCGATAGGCGCCCTGCTCCGCCGCTTTCGGGGCCGCGCCGTGAATATTCCAAATTGGAATCGACCAACCCCGAAGTGATACGGGTGTTCGCGGATAAGGCCATTAAATATCTCAAGGCCAATCCTACACAGAACACTTTTTCGCTTTCGCCCAGCGACGGCCGCAACTGGAGCGAAAGCCCGGAGAGCAAGGCGCTTTACGACCCCATTCCGGCCGGTAGCGAATATCCTTCGATGACGCCGCTGGTGCTTAAGTTCTACCGCGACGTTGCCGAGATTGTAGGCCGCGAATACCCCGAAGGTAAACTAGCTGGCTATCTCTATAGCGATTATCGCTTTGTCCCTACCAAGGGCGGCATGCGCTTACCGGATAACTTCATGCCGGTCATCGTGCTGGGCGATGGTGGCTACCGCCTCTACCGCGACGATACCCGCCAGGAAGCCAAAGAGCTAATGGAAGGCTGGTCGAAAGTCGCTCCGCCAATATGGTTCTATTATAGCTTCGGCAACTGGTTGCGTAGCAGCAGCGGGCTGTTTTCGCCCGTGGCCGCCGATAATTTGAACTACATTTTCGACTTGCAACGCAAAACCGGCATCAAGGGCGCACGCATCTATGGCACCCCGGCCTGGAATCAGGCTGCCATCGGCAACTACGTGCAAGCCAAGATGCTATGGAACCCCGAACTCGATGCCACCACACTGCAACGCGAATGGTTGCATCGCGCTTACGGCCCGGCAGCCGGTGCAACTATGGAGCAGTTCTACAATACGATGGAACAGAGCTTTCGTAAGTTCTGGCGCGATAACGTTTCGGTGAGTCCTAACACCAGCGAACCGTTCTATCGCGTGGTTTATGGCTCCGTTTATCCCGAAATGGAAGCTCTGCTGCTGGAAGCCAAAGCGAAACCAATGACACCGTTGCAGGCACAGCGCCTGGAACTGATGGAGAATAACCTCATCGTTCTGCACTGGCGTTTAAAAAATGCCGGTTACTTGCGCGCAGACTTCCACACCATGCTGCAGCGCAGCGATACCCAGGTGGTGCAGCTTCTGTTGGAACAGCATAAAGACTTTGAGTATTTCCCCGATATCCAGGGCTATGGCCCCGGCATTTCCCCGGTCAAAGTAGAAGTGGGTCCCCCGCCACAAAAAAGCCAGCAGATCGAAGCGCTGCCCAATGCGAACTCGATTCTTCTTTACGCCACTAAGGATGGCGAAATGAAACTCTCGCCGCGCAACCTGAAACCGGGCAGTTCTTTCCTGAGCTACGCCATTCGCGACAGCCAGAGCAAGGTTGTGCAATCGGGGATTTTGCATCATGGCGGCGATATTACCCTCAACGTCCAGGCCGGACAGCCTTACTATTTCTATGTCGAACCCACCAGCGTCGAGCTGTTCCTCAATGCCACCTGGGAACTATTTATTGATAATGCCGCACCAACCCAGGCGCAATTCCAAAACGGCACTCTGCATCTTCAAGAAAGGGTCGCATCGAATTTGGTGTTTGTGCCCCAGGCTCTTTCCATCATGGCACAGCCAGTAGATAACGGCGTTTTGTTACGCCCCAAGACGACAACCGATGAGCGCAACGATGCCGCCCTCGCACTTTACCCGACCGCGCAAACCTCACAAGACCTGAACACCAACTGGCGTTTCAGCACCGACCCGCAGGAGCAAGGCTTGGCCGAGGGCTGGAACACCGTGCAGTTCAACGACAGCGCCTGGAAAAAGCTCGATGCCACCGACGTGTGGCAGAACCAGGGTTTTGCCAACTACTATGGCACGACCTGGTATCGTAAAACCTTCATCGCACCGCCCATGCCCATCGACCAGCTTTTCGTGCTCTTCTTCGGCGCGATTGATGGCGATGCCGATATCTACCTCAACGGTGAAAAGGTGGGCCAGCACAGCCTGGGAGCCAATGGGCAAGGCTGGGACAAAGCGTTCGGGATTGACATCTCCAATGCCTTGAAGACCGGGCAAAACACCCTTGCGGTGAAGGTCACCAAAACCAATAACGTCGGCGGCATCTATAAGGGTGCCAGTCTATTGATGATGCAAGATACCGGAACGTTTTAAAATAGCAGGAGAAGGTAAAATATTTTGATTGCAGATTTTAGATTGAGGATTGCGGATTTTTAATGGCACACGGTCGTAGAAAGTTGAGAATGTAACATGAGAGGCAAGTAGACCTGGATGTTCGCCCTTAGCCTCACAGTTCGTTCCAACATTAATAATCCACAATCAACAATCCAAAATCCGCAATCCAAATATTCTTCCTCTCCTGAATTTTAAAAGGCTGTCCGTTTCATCATGTCCAGGTTTCTTTATCTGTCGGATTCGCACTACGGGGCCAACCCGCCCGGCTACCAGCAGCAACGCGCCTATCCTGAAAAACTTCCGCAAATTATCGCCGCGTTGCAAAGCTACATCGCCCAGGAAAATATCGATTTCGTGCTGCACGGTGGCGACATCATCGATTCCACGAATGAAGAGAACATCGTGGAAAGCGCAAAGCTCTTCGAGGCGCTGGGCGTACCGGTTTATCTCTGCCTGGGTAATCACGACTTAACGACACCCGATGCCTTGCAACAGTGGCTACTCTTAGCCCCGCAATTCTTCCCAGGTGGCCAACCGGAATTTTCCCTGCTGCACGATTGCGCCATTCACGTGGTGCCCAATCATTGGGGAGAGCATGCCTACTATTGGGAAGTGAGCCAGGACACCAGTTTCGATGCCCGCCAACTCGCTTTTATTGAACAGGCCTTGAATACCCATACCGACCGTCCGCATATTCTGCTCACCCACAGCCCGGTGTTTGGCCTGTCGCCCCAGCAAACCGGCTTCGAAGCGGAACTACACCCACCCACCGGCAGCCTGCCTCAAGCTATTATCGAATTAGCCGCGCGTCATCCGCATCTTTGCTGCGTGCTGGGCGCACATAACCACCTCAATATGTGTGTGGAAAAGCAAGGCACCTATTTCGTCACCAGCAGCGCTTTGCATGAAACACCGTTTGAAGTGAAGCTGTTCGAGGTCACGCCCGAGAGCGTCAGCATGTCCACCGTCTCTCTCATCGGTCGTCTCGATACCAAGGCCGAATACGATTTCAATAAAACTTTCGTGCAGGGTCGTAGCATTGACCGTAGTTTCATCTGGAAAGCATAATATCACTCTAACCATGACACCCTTTCAATCCATCTATTTCGACGCTACACCACAGGCCGGACGCGTTATCGACCTCTTCCCTGCTTCTAACCCTGCGCACGATATCGCCCTCTTTTTCATCCACGGCGGAGGCTGGAAAGGCGGCAGCCGCACTATTTTCCACACCATCATCCATGAATACCGTCAGTTAGGTTTCGATTGCGCCAGCACCGATTATCGTCTCGGTAGCAATGTAGAAGAACAAGTCAGCGATATTCGCACCGGTATGAATATCTTCATCGGCGATCAAGTCAAGCGCAATCGCCCCACCAAACTGCTATTGATAGGCTCTTCAGCTGGGGCGCACCTGGCGCTGCTCACGGGGCTGGCAAAACCGGAGGAATATGGAGCCAGCGATGAATACTATACCGTCCCAGCACAAATTGCCGGTATCGCAGTGCAGGCGGCGCCGTTTGTCTTTGGCCCCTGGGAAGACATGTTTCCCGGCAGTTGGACGGCAATGGTGAGAGCGCTTGGCAAACCCTATGAAGGCAACGAAGATCTCTATCGCAAGGCTTGCCCCACCAACTATATCGCTCCGGGCAACCCGGCTGTTTTCTCGCTCTATTCGGAAAACGAATACATGTTTCCACGCGAAATGTATGTGGAATTTGCCAGGCGCTCCCAGCCGCTCGGAAATCGCGTGGAGGAGAAAATCTACCCACGCACCGAACACGGTTTCTTCTACGACCTGGACCGCTGGCAGCAGCGGGAAGCGTTTGAGGATATTAAGAATTTTGCGTTAAGTCTTTAAACGATCATTAAAATAAGCAGGATGCAGCATGCTGTATCCTGCTTATTTTAATGATCGCTCAAAAAATGACGTTATTTCGTGCTATCTGAAAACGTATAATGCGTCGTTTCCCGTTCCAACATCATCGCCAGTAGATACTCTTTCACCGACCCCGGCAACAGATTGGAGGTCGGCAATAACTCTAATTGCAACCACTGGAAATTCTTGTCTTTTTCAGGGCTGATTACTTCCTTGCCGTTTTCTTTGAGGTCTGAGGCCAGGTCGGCGTGGAAATAGAGTACCAGTTCGTGCCGCTGGTTTTCCGACTTGCGGCGTCCGGCGTAGATCGATTCGGAGACAAAGCAAAGGTCGTAAACCGCCACTTTGGCATCGAGTTCTTCTTCGAATTCGCGTTCGAGCGCCGTCACGCAATCTTCACCCGGATCGATATGGCCGCCGGGCAAGGCAAAATACTCTTCGTCGGTTTTGGAGTTGCGCGAGCGGTTGACCAACACCGCGCCATCGCGCACGACGATGGCGCGGGCAATGAGGTCGCGGTCGCGCGGGGTTTCATTTTCGGTTGTTTTCACCCTGCTCAGTTTATCCTGCCGCGGCATCTATTCAACAGTATCGATATAAAGTGGCTTCCATTCGCCGGGTGCGCCGGATTTCACACAAACCCACCCCATGAGGACTTTCTGGCCTTTAAGCTTGGGGGCCATATTAAAAATGACGTCTCCCGGCTGATAGGTAATATCCGCACCGCTTGGCGGTGCTGCGGCATAACTGATGCTGCGCGGCGATTCACCACGGGGTTGGTATTGAAAACCCCGTTTGGTGTTCATACTCACTTTTGCCGTGGGTCCGTTCACTTCCCATCGCTCGGCAACGAACGATTTTAGAAAAGGAGTCTCCTCGTTGGGATCAGTTACTTTGGCACCTTCCACATCCACGACTGCAGGCGAGCTGTTCACCAGATTGGAAGCGATATTAATACCTCTTCCCAATTCTGAACTGGCTGGATCGATGAGATGAACGCCGGTGGTGAAATTGCCGGTAATAGTCACATCCACCGCCTTAGCCAGGCGAATGGGGCCATATTGATTTCCCTGCCGTTGCTTCGCAGTGGGAGCAAAGGTGTTGGAAGTAATCGTCAAGCCACGCAACCAGCCATCTTTTTCTTTCGGCGCCAATACGATGTCCCTACCGGAATTCGCTTCAAAATAATTCCCTGTAATGCTGGAACCAACCCAGCACGAACCTAAAATCGCCGGCTTGTCATCTGTTTCGCCTAATCCCTCAATCACATTGTTGATAATCCGTAAATTATTAGCCGCCGCATCCAGGCCGTCGCCCGGTTCGCCGATAGCAATGCCGCCCCGGCCATGTTCAATCACATTGTTGGATATCACGACATCAAAAACGCGATCCATCTTAATCGCATAATCAACACAAGCGTAGAACAAATTGGAATCGATGCGCACAATCCAAACCGAAGTGGTTCTTCCCGTTTGAGTATTTTTGGTATTGGCATAAATACCCGTCTTCAAATCCACAAAAGAAGAGTTCTGGCACCACCAACGCAGCAAAAATGAAGCATCGATGCCGTTACAACGCTCTTCTATTTTTTTCGCTTTACTGCGAAAAGTGATGCCGTTTACACGAAGGCCATTAACGTATACACGTTCATTCTTCGCATTGTACAGTTCTTTGGCAGCCAGAATAGCCGGCACACCGTCACCGATTAAATTGGACGTCGCACCATCACCACGAATCTCAATCCAGTTCAAAGTCCTTTCCGCAGGCGAAGGACCACTCACCCGGAGAGTGCGGGTAATCCGATAATTACCGGCAGGAATATAAAGAACTCCTCCACCCGCTTCGAGTTGATCGAGGGCCTTTTGAAAAACATCAGTATCATCGGCCAAGCCATCGCCTTTAGCTCCGGCAGTTCGCACGTTGATAGAAGCCGGTGACGCTTCTTTCTGGGCATCGGCCATAACGGATGTAATTGCCATACACATCACAACAAAAATTAAAAAGTAAATAGAGCGAAATAAATTCATCTTTCTCCTACAAAATTATTTAGGGAAGTAGAGGATTCCAGGCCGGTTGGACATCGATAGCCCCGTTAATCACACATACGGAACGGGAACCGCGTGGATACCATTTGGCATGTCCGTCTGCAAAATTGACGGTTCCGCCTCCCAGATGAGGCCATACCCTATCGTAATAACTTGCGGTTGTTGCAAAAAGTCCGCAATACTCCGCCCCGGCCGAAAGGCCGGTCATAAGGGGATAATCCATAATGACCACGATTTCCGCGGGGCGCTGGATTTGTGACAGAGGAATGCCGTAGCCACCGGCGGAAACCTGGCTGACCAGACGGTTATACCCATAACTTGGATTTGTTTTAACTTCTGTGTGGGAAGGGCACACAAACACCGGCACACTTTTAACATAAGGAAAAATCAAGTCCATCCAGGTCACAAAATTTCTGGTCTGTGGACTTGCACCTTGATCGTTGACAAGAAAATAACCGCTGGGTTTAGCGGGACTGGTATCGATTTCATAATTCTCCGGGCGGCTGCGCCAGGTTCCCCTGATGGCCGGAGTAAATTTCTCATCATAATCTTGCGTGTATTGCATCAAGCCCAAACCAATTTGTCGTAAATTACTCATACAACTGGCCCGCCTCGCATTTTCACGCGCCCGGGCAAAGACGGGAAATAGAATTGCAGCCAAGATTGATATTATCGCTATGACTACCAATAGCTCTATCAAGGTAAAAGCTCGAACCCTTTTCATAGTGTTTCTCCACTAAACTGTGTGCGGAATATCTCGATCAAGATAAGTAAGGTATACCCGTTCCCTTACAGAGCTAAACTATAAAATCGAACCATAGATTGCGAAATCGGATTTATTTTTTCTTTTCCTGCGCGCGATATTCACCGGGAGTTTGGCCGGTTTGGCGTGAAAAGACGTGATGAAAATAGGAAGGGGTTTTAAAGCCGAGGAAGTCCGATATGGTCGTGATTGTCCAATCGGAATCGCGCAGAAGAGTTTTGGCTTCGGTGATCCGGTAATCGGTGAGAAACTGGACAAAAGACCGGCCGGTTTCCTGCCGCACGCGCCGAATGAATTGCGTGCGCGACAGGAACATATCGTGTGCCACGTTTTCAAGCGTCAGTGGTTGCTTCAGATGTGTTTTCACGTAATGTGATAATTCCGCCATGAAATCTCCCTCTCCGTCGTCCAGGGAATCTGCACGCCATAGCGGGCCGGGTAATATATAGTTCTCGTCTTCAACCTCGCACTGTAGAATTTTCCAGAACGCATTCACCAAATCATGGCTGGCGCGTTCTGCTATTTTTCCTCCACCAATCAATCCTTTGACGAGGCACTGAAAAATCTCCTGAAGCTGCTCGCCTCTAAACACATAATTTTCCAACGGCGAGGTCCGATTAAATTGAGACGATGAATCGGTCAGGACACATTGAATAGCATAACGTTGAAGCAAAATTTGGAGAATTGTGCACGAGGCGTTCTCGGCATGGAAAAACATTTCACGCCCGTTGGGCTGGGGAATTCGGGGAGGCAAAACGAGATAGAACCCTTCCCCGCACTGAACGGCATATTTCCCAAGTTGTATATCTGCCCGTCCCGTAAGGACGCAGATCATTTTGTAATTTTCCCATTCATCCAGACCGGCCTGGGGCCACGCCGCTGAGTGAGTCCGCACGTTTCCCCAGAACCGGCGATTTCTCACAATAACGCGCTGCCCTACAATTTGCCGTTCCACCAGCTTCACTCCCTCCGGTAGCTGGAGCTGACTCATGACCGGTTGAGCGACAATAAAACGCTGTTTTCCCTGGTCGAACGACCAGGGAATTAAACGCGTGCTCAGGTAATCGGAAAGCAAACTCATGGTATTGGCATTTTAGCAACCAGAAATTCTTTCCACCAACACAAATTATTAGAAATGCTATTTAGCCGGGTGCGGTGAAACGATGGTGCCATCGAAAATCGCGGCATCCGAGTAAACCTTACAATCGAAGCCGACGATGCAACGCACCAGATGCGTGTTGGGTTCGACATGAGAACGCGCCCACAAAATGGAATTAGCGACCGTAGCACCTTCGCCCACAATGACACCTTCACCGAGCACCGAACGGTCGCACACTTTGGCGTTAGGGCCAATCACACTATTCGCCCCGATCACGCATGGCGCTTCAATAGTGGCCGTCGGGTCAATCTGCGCGTTCTCGCCAATCCATAAACCGGGTTCTACCTGCTCCACATTCACATTAAGCAGTTTGGGGTTCTCGAAAAAGTCGTTGTGGCACTCGCGGTATTCGCTGAGGTTTCCGACATCGCGCCAGTAATCGTTGGTGGTATAACCAAAGAACGGTTCCTTCTGTTCCAACAGGAAGGGGAATAGCTCCTTGCCGAAATCGTAGAACTTACCGGAAGGAATGAGGTCGAGAATCTGCGGTTCGAAGAGATAGACACCCATATTGACCAGGTTCGAAGGCGCGGTGCCCGGCTTGGGTTTTTCGACAAAGTTAGCGATGCGGCCGCCTTCTTCTAACACCACGACGCCGAACTGGGAAGGATCGGTCACGGTGGTGAGAGCGATGGTCGCCAACGCCTTTTTTGATTTGTGGAACTTGAGCATGGCGGTGAGATCGACCGAGGTGAGATCATCGCCACCGATGACGAGGAAAGTTTCATCGCCATCGAAAAAGCCAGTGTTATCGGCCACCCGTTTCACGCCGCCGGCCGTTCCCTGCAACTCTTCTTCACGATTGAAGAACATTTGCGCACCCAGTGAGTTGCCGGAATGAAAATAGCCTTCAATCTGGTCGCCCAGGTAATGGGTGTTGCAGTAAATCTCGTTAAAACCGTGCTTCACCAACAGGTGAACGATATGCTCAGCTACCGGCTGGTTGATGACCGGCACCATCGGTTTAGGAACATTGCGGGTGAGAGGATCGAGGCGGCTGCCCACACCGGCGGCCAAAATCATTGCTTTCATAGTGTTGTTTTTTCTGTTTCTACAATTATGGTCGTCGTTTAAGAGCTTGTAAAAAGCAGAAGGATATTTCATATCCTCCTGCTTTAATTTTATGGCACTTTTTCGTTATTCTGCCCGTGGAATGGGGCTGTCACTGTTATCGGGCGTACTCAACCCTTCAGGAACCGGCACCGGGCTATCGTGGTCGCTGCCAACATCGCTGCGGGATGCCGCCAGGTCACTGCTATCGGGCGTACTTAAATCAATATGCTCCCGTGACGAAACGGAAGACGAAGATGATTCCGAACGCTTACGACGCGTGCGACGTTCTCGCCGTGGCGTTTCGGACGGCGTAGCCACGGCTTCGCTCGGGGCGTCTGTGGAAAGACCGGTATCGTGACGTTCGGCACGGCGCGGGCGCTCTTCGCTGGTCGGCGGGACCGAATATTCCGTGGTTTGAGGCTCGACTGCGGCTGCACCTTTGATGATGCCTGCCCGAATTAAGATTTCCCTGGCACCGGGGCTGGAATTATTCTCCTCTCCCATCTCATCACCCTCAGTGGAAGGAGAACGCTGCAGAAAGTTTTGTTCGGTGAAAGTGGGACCGAAGATGTAGTGCAAGAGCTTTCGGTTTTTCGATTCATTCAGAATGATCGAACCACGTTCCGTATACGTTCCGAAAAGCGTAACCGGCTGGATTTTGGAGGCATCGCCGACGCCTTTGGCAAAATCGGCCGCCGAAGCCATTTCCGAGATATCGAAGTGCGGGTCGGTGATGAATTGCTTACGAATCTCTTTGATGAGTTGCGGGAGATTGGTAAAGCCTTGCGTGGTCAGCTTCTTGGCCAAAGCGCGCATGACTTGCTGCTGACGCTTGATACGGCCTGGGTCGCCTTCGATATCCATGCGGAAACGCACATAGGCATGAGCCTTCTCGCCATCAAGCACCTGTTTTCCGGGCATGAGGTCAATGTGCAGGTTGCCCCAGTTATCGTCGTATTTCAAGCGGCCACGGGTCCCATCACGATGCAACGCACCGATGACGTCAACCTCAACACCGCCCACTTGGTCGATGAGCTTCATGAAACCTTCGAAACGAATGACGGCGTAGTGATGAATGGTGATGCCGAGTTCATCGTGAATAGTTTGCACCAACATCTCAGGTCCGCCATAGGCATGAGCGGCATTCAGCTTGGCTCGGTGCACGCCGTATTTATTCTCCGGCATCCGAATCCTGGCATCCCGCGGCAAAGAGACCATGTGAACTACATTGCGATTGCGATCGAGCGAAATAATCAGCATGGTATCGCTACGCGCCGGTGTCTCCTCGTCAGGCACCTGCATATTCGCCCAGATTTTGCGCGAGGGATCGTAAACCTTTTTGATAGTCCAGTTCACATCGCGACCGATGAGCAGGATATTGACTACATTGCTGCCGGCATGGTCGAAAATCAACCCGGGATTGAGCTTGGCTTCAAGAACAGGACGACCGTATTCTATCGCGGTATGCTGCCACTCTTTACCTGAGTGAGTGAAATTAAAATATCCAAACGCTGCGGCAATGATAAGAAAAATAAGTAGCCCAGTCCATTTAAAGACCTGCTTCCAGGGAGAACTGCGACGGGGTGGTTTATTATCAAACGGGGTTGGTGTGCGGCGTCCACCGGAATGGGACAATTCCCCTTCGGCTGAGCTGCCTAATTCCGGGTTGCGAACCAGCGGTGCTTCTTTCAAAAACGTGACCTCCGAAAGCCAAAGTTTAACAAATGCAATGACTCGACTTCCGATATTTTATTAAGAGATTATCGCGCCTAATTCAAGCACTCAAGTGCAATCGTCAAGCATTCGTCATACGCTGGCGGGCTGCATTCATTTCAGCGACTACTTCATCGGATGTATAGGCACCCGTAAAACGGCTAAGCACACTACCCGCCGGATTGAAAAAAACGACTGTTGGATAGCTGCTTACGCCAAACTGTCCGGCGTAATCGGTGCGTTTTTCGGCATTGATGCGCAAAGGCACAAAATTCTGCGCTTCGGTCTGCACCGCTGGAGACTGCAGGGCATTGCTATCGAGAATCTTGCAACTGGGGCACCAATCGGTGTAGAACACGATCATCATCGGCTTGCCGGTCTGTCGAGCAAGCTCGAAGCCCCGTTCCGGGCTGTTTTGCCAGGCAATCGGGGTAGCGACAGGTGCCGGGGTTGCTGTCGGAACAGGCTCGACTGGCGGCGCAGGCGTATTTTTCTGGATGTAAACCTGTAGGAAAAGCGCACACGACGCTAATGCAAACAGGATGGAAGCAACGACTAATTTAATTTGTGGACTCATAATTCAGATAAGGTCACTCCTCACTAATTTACGAGGTGCGAGCATTCAGGCCATTACGAACTTTGCGCAATAATTTGGCGAATTGACTGGCCTCGCCTTCGACATCATACAATCCTACCAAGCGATGTACTTCTTTGCCCGAAGCATCCAGAAAGAGTACGGTGGGAAGCCCGCCCACCCGATATTGGTTGACGGCTTCGCTTTGCATATCGACATTCAATTTCACGCTGATGAAATTCTTAGCCTCCTTCACCACGTCGGCGTTGGGGTAAATTTGTTCATCGAGTATCTTGCAAGGGCCACACCAGGTCGCATAAAAATCGATCATGACGGGCTTGCCCTGGCTTTTTGCTTTCTCCAATGCCGTTGCAAGGCTGGGTTGCCAGGGAATACCCTTGGAAGAAGTAACTGCAGGCATAGCCGGAGGCGCAACGGCCACAGTATCCACGGAAACGACATTACGCGAGCAACCTGTGGCTAAAAAAAGAACCCCTAAGCCAAACGGCACTATACATCTTAATTGTCTTATTTGCATCATTTACGCCTACTCGTCTCCCGGTGTGCCGTTTGCACACCTTCGACAAGGCAGACGCTCAACGATGCCGGGAAGTTCCTCAGGCTGCGCGCTGGGCGAGATACTCCAGCACTTCTTTGGCATGGCCCAACGGAGTCACGTTTTCAAACGTCTTCAAAACCACACCATTTTCATCCAGCACAAAAGTGCTGCGTAGCACCTTCGTCACCGGCTTGCCGTACATAGTACCGTCCTTCAGCAAGTTGCAGGCTTTAATGAGAGTTTGGTCGGCGTCGGCCAATAATGGGTAGTTTAGCTCCTGGTTCTTGATGAAACGTAAATGCGCCGAGAGTTTGTCGCGCGAGATACCGATGACCTTGATGCCTAATTTTTCAAACCCCGCATATTCGTCGCGAAAGCCGCACACTTCGATGGTGCAACCTGATGTGGCGTCCCTGGGGTAGAAAAATAGCACTACCGGCGCGCCTTTCAAATCGGAAAGCGACAAAGTTCCCTGTTCAATTTCATCACCACGAGGAATGGCGATGGGAAGCGTAAAGTCGGGAAAGTTCTGGCCGGGCTGCGGAATACTCATGGGGTGTTTTCGATCCTTAATTTGTCAAATTATTTACTTGAACGAACTTCAAATGATACCATGCTTCTGTAAAAGCGCCTGTTCATCGCCAGTTACCCAGCCAAAGACCTTCGGTTTTTCATCCAGATTCTGAACCAGATAGTGAACTTCGAAATCTATCGCTATGTCCGCTTGGTTCTTACGGGCATAGGTCGCCGTCCAGGCGACATGGGCCACGCAATGATATTCGTCTATCGGGGAGAGGCGGATATGGCGTATCCGCATTTCTTTTGTCCCTATCGCCCGGTAGTGTGCATAGCCTTGCACCAGGGCCTGCTTGAATTCATCGTCGTTCTTTCCAGATTTCACCCCACCGGGTGCGGCACCTATGAACTCGGATGCATACAGGGAGGCCACCCCATCCAGATCTATATCGCCCCCCAGAGACTGATTGAATAATCTCTCGTAACGCTCGAATAACAGCGTGACACTGGTTTCCATCATTGCTTTTCCAATTCGAGAATCAACCTCATTCATTTTATGAAGAGGGCCTTACACCTTAGGCACATAGCGCATCGCTATCGCCCCGGAGCCAAATTCCTGCTGGCTCACAAGTTTCAAATCGACGTATTTCGATAATCCCGCAAACAGTGTCGGCCCATGGCCCACAATTCGCGGGTGTACGATGAACTCGTATTCGTCGATCAATCCAAGCTCCGCCAGGGCTAACGGCAGCTTAACGCCGCCCGCGAACAGCCCTTTGCCCGGCTGCTGCTTGAGTTGCAAAATGGTATTCTCCAGATGCTCCCCGCGCACGAGTTCCGCATTCCAGTCCACCTGTTCCAGAGTGCTCGAAACGACATACTTCTTTGCCGCGTTAATCGTCCGGGCGAACGGCACCATCCAATCGTCCATCCAGTCGGGTCTTACGCCGGTCTGCGCCACCGGCCGGAACGCGGTCTCCATCATTTCGTAGGTGACCCGGCCAAAGATGAGGGCGTCTGCCTGTGAAATATTCTTGGTTGCGTGACGATGTAATTCCTCATCCGGAATGCCGACGCTGTGATCACAACATCCGTCCAGCGTAACGTTGATGGAATATCGAAGTGGTCGCATTCGATGAGTGTGCCACGATCAAGATTGGATTGGAAGCCACCTTGTGGCAATCAACCGGCCAGCGGTATCTACTCCGGTTGAGCAATGGCAAATAGTGGCAATGTGATAAACGCTGAAGGCCATACAGCTACTTTTGATTCTGCCCCACAGTAGCTGTTCCAATTAATCGCGCTGACGAGCCAACCAGATAGTCCGATAACCACAAGTGGGGTCTTCAACGACATGAGCGATAACCTCGAAGCCAGTAGCAGCAAGAAGGGTCCGATACTCATCCGGATTGAGACTGCCATGATAAAGAGGATCGCCATTCAACTCCCCGATAGCGTTACCTTCGGCCGGGCCGCTGGTAAACATCAGGGCTGCGCCCGGTGCGGCATGAGCCTGGAAACGAGAAAACATGGCACGTTGATCGTCGGGTGAGAGGTGAAAGAAACTGTCCCAGGCGAGCAACCCGGCAAAACGGCGCCCAAGAGCAAGCTGGCGCATGTCAGCATGGTATGCCGGAATGCCCGGCAAATTGCTCTGGAACAGCGCTATCATTGTTGGTGTGCCGTCTACACCTGTTACTTCTAAACCACGCCGGGTTAATTCACGCGCTATCGGCAGACCCGAACCGCATCCAATATCGAGCACCGCCGCCCCGGTCGGCAGTAAATCGCAGAAACGATCAAGCCAGGAACCTTCCATCAGGGTATCGCCACGCAGCCCAGCCCACGCTACGCCGTGGCGCTGATAAACGTCGATAACGGAAGGTTGCTTGCCGCCTGGAGGCATACTTTCTCTTGGGTCAACAGCACTCGTGCTCGGTAGCTGCTACTCACTTGCATCGTTGGGGAGGAACATCAGGCTACCGTGTCGTAGTAGCCTCTATCGCGCAATGCCAATCCATCAATAGACTGGGCAAATGGCGGAGAGAGAGGGATTCGAACCCCCGGAGACTTGCGCCTCAACGGTTTTCAAGACCGCCGCATTCAACCGCTCTGCCATCTCTCCGATACTGCTCGAACATCGAACATCGAACATCGAACATCGAACATCGAACATCGAACATCGAACATCGAACATCGAACATCGAACATCGAACATCGAACATCGAACATCGAAACCAGTATAAATCGGCATACTACCCTGCCGCTACCCCTATTCGACGTTCGATGTTGAACGTTCAATGTTGAATGTTCGCCGTTCTTTCTATTTCACACCAGAACTGCCAAAACCACCGGCTCCGCGCTCGGTTTCATCGAGCGATTCCACCAGTTCGAACTGGGCGCGCTCGACCTTGGCGATGACCATCTGCGCGATCCGATCGCCACGGTTGACGAAAAACGGCTCGTGTCCCAGGTTGGTGAGGATGACGCCGACCGGGCCGCGATAGTCGCTATCGATGGTCCCCGGCGAGTTGGGCAAGGTAATGCCGTGCTTGAGCGCCAGGCCCGAACGGGGGCGCAACTGTGCTTCGTAGCCAATCGGCACAGCGATGGCAAAGCCGGTGGGAATCAGTGCAGTTTCACCGGGTTGGAGCATGCGGTCTTCGGCGGCGCGCACATCGAGTCCGGCAGCGCCTTCGCTCTGGTAATCGGGCAGGTCGAGTCCTTCGCCTTCGGGCAAACGGGTGATGCGGATCTGGATATTTTCACTCATAATCGTAGTTATACACCGGCAGGCGTGCGGCGTTGGAACCAACGCTTGTTGCCGGAAGTTTCGTTTTCGGTATTTGCAACGGGGTTATCGCTGAGCGCCAAATCGAGCGCTTGCTGTTCTTCATCGGTCAGGCTTTGTTCGGGCGAACCCGCGATCACGGCCTTACCATAGCAACGGCTGGCGGCACGGCTGAAAAGGCCGGTCACAACAGCACCGTTTTTATTGGCATCCAGCATCACCAGCGAAAAAGACTGCTGGCCGCTGACATCGCCAAAACCATCGTAACGCACCAGGCCGAAATGCTGGATACAACCGCGCATCTCCCCTGCTACCTGGGCCAAACGAGTTTCCAGTTCATCGCTGCGCACCATTGCGGCTTCGCTCTGCTCCTGGCAACGCTTGAGCATCGCTTCCAAATCGATGCCTTCAGGCCCGGCAAACAGGTTGCGCAGCATGCGGCTCAGGCGCGTCATGCGGGCGCGCACGCCCATCAGAATGAAGAACTCAATGACCACCAGCAGGCCCAGAGCCAGCGTGATTTCAAGTTGGTATTGACGAAGAATATCCATGCGAGAAGACGCTTAGAAACGTTTGCGCGACGGAGTCTTGCTCGAAATGCCGGTGCGTCCGGCTTCGGTTTCGGCGCGCGGCGAAGGCGCACTTGTACGCGGCTTGGCTGCGGCTGCCGGACGAGGGGTAGGCGCAGAGCCACCGGCTCCGACCGTGGCCAGTTTCTTGGTCTCGCGATCGTGGAACAGAGTCAGAATCATCGACGCATTGAAAATCGAGGAGTACAAACCGGTTGCGATACCGATCAGCATGGCCAACACGAAGCCGTAGACACTCTCACCACCCCATAACAACAGGGCGACCAGCATGATGATAACAGTGAGGCCGGTGTTGATGGAACGGCTCATGGTTTCGAGCAGCGACTCGTTCACGATGCGAGCAAAATGCTGCTGTCCGAACTTGCGCAGGTTTTCACGAATGCGGTCGAAAATAACCACGGTGTCGTTCATGGAGTAACCGATCACCGTGAGCAAGGCCGCGATGAAGGTGCCGTCGAATTCGACGCGTGAATCGAACTTGCCGACCAGGGCGAACAAGCCCACCAGCACGATGACGTCGTGAAGCAACGAGCAGATACTGGCCGTGACGTATTGCAAGCCTTCACCCGCGAAGTTGTAACGGATGTAGATCCAGGCGGCGATGCCGAGGATACCCAGGAACACACCCAGGAAAGCGTTGCGCTTGAGTTCGCGACCGATGACCGGACCGACCAGTTCACGGCTCATGAGTTGAGGCGAATCGCCCAACTGGGTTTTGAGCGCACCGGTGATGACACCGATCTGGCTTTCCAGTTCGGCGCTGTCGGTGGCGTCGGTCACGATGACCAGAGTGTCGCCGCCGGCGATCTGGATTTTGGCATTGTCCAGACCTTTGGGAGCCAGTGCTTCACGCGTGGCGTTGATGAACGCTGCCGCTTCGTTGCCAGCCGGGCGATTTGCCTGGGGAATGGCGTATTTCAACTGGCCGCCGCCCCGAAAATCGACGCCCAGGTTCATGGGCATCAGGCAAGACACAATACTGACGAGGAGCAACACCGCCGAAATGCCAAACCACAGGGTTCGTTTCCCGACGAGATCGATATTTTTACCGCGAAAGTCCATAATATAATTTTCCGTAGCCGGTTAAGTTCGTTAAAACCCAGTTCAGTTGGTGGCCTCCACCGGCTCGCTGAGCTTTGCTGCAAACAGGCCGGGGTTCTTTTCACCAAGGCCCGAGGCACTCCACAAGAAGAGACGCGTTACCGTGATGGCGCTGAACAAGCTGAGCAACACACCGATACCCAGCGTGAGCGCGAAGCCTTTCACCGGCCCGGTTCCCAGGAAGAACAGGATGCTCGCAGCCACCAGCGTGGTGACGTGCGAATCAAGAATCGCCGCCCAGGCTCGGGCGAACGCCGCACGCAAGGCTGCTGCAAAGTTAGGCTGAATCATCATTTCTTCGCGCAAACGCTCGAAGGTGAGAATGTTGGTGTCGAGCGACATCGCCAGGGCCAGCAGGAAGCCGCCGATACCGGGCAAAGTCAGGGTGCCGCCAACCCAGATGAAGACGGCCAGGTTGAGGATGCAATAAACCACCAGCGCACCGTTAGCCAGCAGGCCGGGCAGTCGGTAGAACGCGACCATGAAGATCATTACGGCAATCAGGCCGTAAAGACCGGCGCGCAGGCTCTGGTTAAGCGAATCTTCGCCCAGGGTGGCCGAGACGGTGCGGTTTTCCACCACGTCGATGGGAGCCGGAAGCGCACCCGAGTTGAGAAGCACTGCCAGGTTGCGGGCTTCTTCCAAATCCTTAAAGCCACCCGAAATCTGGCCGCTGCCGCCGGTGATGGGTTCGTTGATGCGCGGAGCCGAAATGCAGCGCTCATCGAGGAAGATGGGCATGAAACGGCCCGAATTCTGCGCGGTGATTTCACCAAACTTGCGAGCGGCATTCGACTGCAGTTCGAAGAACACGGCGGGCTGCTGGCCCTGGGTGTAACCGGCGCTGGTTTTGGGTTTGAGGTCGCCACCGCTCACAATCAGCGGGAAGGTGGCCTTGATCTGTTCCGGGGTCAGCAACTGGCCGGTGGCCTGGTCGCGGAACAGCGTATTATTAGAATCGTTGGGGTCCGGCACCTGCATCACGTTTTCCGGCATCAGGCGGATTTCCATCTGCGCGGTTTTACCCACGGCGTCCACAGCCTGTTGCGGATCGTTGACACCGGGCAACTGCACGATGATGCGGTCTGGCGGCTGCGACTGGATCTGCGGTTCGGAAACGCCCAGCTTGTCGACACGCGAACGCACGATTTCTACCATGTTATCGAGCAAATGGCCTGCGGTGAAGGTGGCTGCGCCATTGCTGCTCTGCTCGGGTTCGAAGTATTGCGGTTCACGGGCTGCGGTGAATTTCACGTCTTTCACGTTCTTGAGCGCGGCCTCAATGGCTTTCTTCTGGGCCTCGAACTCGCTGCGGCTGGCAGCCTGGGTGCGGATTTCGACCACGTTGCCCTGCCCGGTCGAAAGGTTCACATCGGCTTCATCCAGCTTGAGGTTGGCGGTGCGATTGTACTCACGCAAAGCATCGCGCACCTTGCTGGTGAACTGATACTGAGCCTGGGCATCGCTGGCCACGGTCTGGTCGAAGGTATAGGTGAAGAGCGCTTTACGCACCTGGAGGACGAGGTTGACGCCGCCCTGCAAGTCGAGACCGAGCTTCACAGCCGGAACCACTGCGCCGTGGCGCTGCACCGGCGGGTAGAAGGCGTAGGTGCCCAGCGGAACCAGCGGCTTTTGCGGCAAACGCGCAATCGACTCGGTGGTTTCTGCGGACAGCTTAATGCCCTTGAACTTGGGTTCGAGCGCCTTGAGCACCTTGTCGGCACGCGCCTGGGCCTCTTCACGAGTCGAGGCGCGATCGTCGATGGAAGCGAGTGTGCTCTGGCTTGCCAACAAACCGCCCGGAGTGGCAATGGTCAGCTCACCCGGCAGCTTTTCGCCGCTGGTGAACGCTTTAGCCAGCAGTTCATCGGCCTGCTTGGGCAGGGGTGTCTTGGGGTCGGCCAATTGTAGCCAGGGCTTGGGAGCTTGCAGCGTGATCTTGAATGATTGTTCCTGTGGTGCCGGGCCAAACGGAAAGAAAATTACGGCCAAAGCTGCGGCAAGCAACAAGAACAAACCCAGATACTGGAGCGGACGGTTCTTCGTCATAAAACCTTATTCAATAATTCCTAAACTTACTTTTCGTGGATTGCTGCGAAAATCGAATTTTTTTATGGAAAAAGTCGAAGTACTCTTTATACAAACAAAATGCCGCTTGTGCCAATGGAGCGCCCACCGGGCGTGCGAATTCCGCCACAAAAAAATCACTGAAAATTACCGGTTAAGTGTGCTATTATGTTAGCGCAGACCTACCGCCATTAATTACAGTTATTAAAGGAGCACAAATGTCGCAATCACCGAAGCCGGACGCACACCAGACAGTGCACGATCCGGTATTTCTGGCCCTGGTGAAAAAGAAAAACCGCATCTCCAACGTTTTGACAGCTATTATGCTGGTCTTGTATTTCGGCTTCGCTGCCCTGCTGGCCTTTAGCCCACAAACCCTGGCTGCCCCCTTCGGGGCCGCGACCATCGGCATTCCCTTTGGCATCGGCATCATCGTCGTTGCCTGTATCCTCACCGGAATCTACGTGCGCTGGGCTAACAGCGAATACGACACCATGATTACCGAGCTTAAGCAGCGCCTGGCAGAAAAAGAAGGGGAAAGCGCAGAATGAATACAACCATCGGTCAAGCAAATATTGTTTCCATCCTCTTTTTCATCGGTTTTGTGCTGGTCACCCTGGGTATCACCTACTGGGCTGCCAAGAAAACCAAATCCGCTTCTGAATTCTACGCCGCCGACCGTTCGGTAACCGGCTTCCAGAACGGCCTGGCCCTGGCCGGCGACTTCATGAGCGCCGCCAGCTTCCTGGGCATCGCCGGGTTAGTGGCAACCGGCGGCTACAACGGGCTTATTTACTCGGTCGGCTACCTGGTCGGCTGGCCCATCGTGCTTTTCCTGATTGCCGAGCCGCTGCGCAACCTGGGTAAATACACCTTCGCCGACGTGGTGGCCTACCGCCTCAAGAAGCGCCCCATCCGCAGCGCCGCTGCGCTCAGTTCCATCATCACCGTGGTAATCTACCTCATCGCGCAGATGGTGGGCGCGGGCACGCTCATCAAGCTGATGTTCGGGTTGCCTTTCGAAGTAGCTCTGGTCGTGGTCGGCGCGCTGATGATCGCCTACGTACTCTTTGGCGGCATGCTGGCGACCACCTGGGTGCAGATTATCAAAGCGGTGTTACTGCTGGGCGGTGCCACCGTTCTCGTCCTGATGGTACTGGCAAAATTTGGTTGGAGCTACAACAACCTGTTCGCTGCCGTGGGTGCCCTACCCGACGGCCAAAAGCTGCTCACCCCGCAGATTTCTTCCAGCGTGGCTACTTCGCCGCTCGACGTGCTTTCGCTTTCGATCTCGCTGATGTTCGGCACCGCCGGACTGCCGCACATCTTGATGCGCTTCTACACCGTACCCGATGCCCGCGAAGCCCGTAAATCGGTGTTCTACGCTACCGGTTTCATCGGCTATTTTTACGTTCTCACCTTCACCATCGGTTTCGGCGCAGCAGCGCTGGTGCCCACCGGGCTTTTGGCGGCGGTCGATAAAGGCGGCCTCACCAGCAACATGGCAGCACCATTACTGGCCGAGATTCTGGGCGGCGCGCCCTTCCTGGGCTTCTTGTGTGCGGTGGCATTTGCCACTATCCTGGCCGTAGTGGCCGGTTTGACTTTGGCCGGTGCTTCGGCGCTTTCCCACGACCTCTATGTCGGCGTCATCCGCGGCGGGCAGCCTGCCGAAAAAGAAGAGATGCTCGTCGCCAGAGGTGCTACCATCGGCCTGGGCGTGCTGGCTGTTTTGCTGGGGTTGGCTTTCAAATCGGTCAACGTCGCCTTCATGGTGGGCCTGGCCTTCGCGGTGGCGGCCAGCGCCAACTTCCCGGCCTTGCTGATGTCGGTGTTGTGGAAGAAGTTCACCACTGCCGGAGCGGTTGCCAGTATCGCCACCGGTTTGGTGCTTTCCGTGGTTCTAATCGTCCTGTCCCCCACGGTCTGGAAAGACGTTTTCCACATGGCCTCTGCGCCACCCTTCCCCATGAAAAGCCCGGCCATCTTCTCGATGCCTGCCGCCTTTTTAGTGGGTATCGTCGTTTCGCTGCTCAAACCCGAACCTGAAGCAGCGGAACAATACGACTCCGAATTGCTGCGCACCCATGCCGGTATCGGTGCCGAATAGTATCCATACCAAAACGACTTTCAACACGAAGAAATCCACATGGATTTCTTCGTGTTGTTTTTGGTTAAGGTAAAATTCCCCCAACTCGTTTATATTGATACAGGAAATTTCCCGATAAAGAATTTTTATGTCTTCTACCCATCGTATTCTGGTCGTCAACTGCGGCGGCGCAACCTTCAAATATAAATTGTTCTCCATGCCCGATGAAACGGTGCTGGCCACCGGCCACGTCGATCGATTGGGAACAGGCAAAGCCGGTTTATTGCGGCATAAAGTAGCAGCCACCGGCGTCGATGTGCGCGAAGAGCATGAAATCGCCGACCACCGCGCCGCTATCGAATGGATGTGTGCGCAATTGCTCTCCCCTACCCATGGCGTGCTGACATCACTGGAAGAACTCGATGTGGTGGGCCACAAAATGGCCCACGACGGCATGCAACTCGGCATGTCGCGCGTGTTGGGTGAACATGAAATCCAGACCCTGCGCGACATGATCCCCCTTGCGCCGGTGCATAACCCGCCTTCGCTGGTGGGCTACGATATCTTCAAGGAACTGCTGCCCGAAACCGTGCAAACTGCCAGCTTCGAGACCGGCTTCCACCGCACCGTCGCCCCCGAACACTACACCTATGGCCTGCCGCTGGAATGGCGCGAGGAATACGGCGTGCGCAGCTACGGCTTCCACTCCTGCTCACATCGCTTCGTCTCCAACCGTTGCGGGGAACTGATGAACAAGCCGGACGCCAAGATCATTCTGTGCCACCTCGGTTCGGGCACCAGCGTGGGAGCGGTCGATGGCGGGCGTAGCGTCAACATTTCTTCGGGCCTCACCCCGCAATGCGGTGTGATGATGAGCACCCGCCCCGGCGATTACGACGCGGCCACGGTGAACTATATCTCACGCCGCCTGGGCATCAGCCGCGAGGAATACGACCGCATCGAAACCAAGGAATCGGGCCTCAAAGGCATCAGCGGTGTGGCCTCGGGCGATATGCGCGACGTGGAAGAAGCCATGGAAGCCGGAAACGAAAACGCCAAACTCGCTTTCGATGTATTCTGCGAAAAAATCCGCCACTATATCGGGGCCTACTTCGTGCAGATGAACGGCGTGGACGCCATCACCTTCACCGGTGGCATCGGAGAAAACTCGGTGGCAGTGCGTGAGCGGGTATGCCGCAATCTCGAATCCATCGGCGTGCAGTTCGACGATGCGAAGAATCAGCAAGGCGAAGTGGAACGCTCGTTGCACACAGATGATTCACGCGTGCAGGTGTGGATTATTCCCACCGATGAAGAGATTATCGTGGCACGCGATGCGGTGGAATTGTTAAGCAACACCTGAAGAACCGCGCGCGTGAGCAAGTGGATTGAACGAGCATTACGCCAAGCCGAATAGATGCCTGAGTAAACAAAACGGTGACACAATCCACTTGCTCACGCGCGTGGTTCTTCATGATTAAAACCGGCCGGGTGAAGCGCACGCTTTACCGGCACCCAAACCCTCCGGCGGTAAGATACCCTTCTCCCGATAAATGGGGCGCACCTCGTGACGCATACGCGGCAGCGACCGGTAAAACCAACCGGCGCTCGCCAGAAGGCACGCTCCACAAATACACAGGCACCAGGAAATGCCGACATAGTGGCTCAAGGTCCCGGTAAACAAGCCGCCGAACGACATCATACCCACCGCCGACATGGTGTGGAAACTCATGACCCGGCCACGTTTATCGTCTTCGACAATCGTCTGTAACAGCGTATTGCAAGAAGCCATGGTTTGAATGGAGCCGAAGCCAACCACAACCATGAGCGGCAGTGAAAACCACAGTGAATGCGTCGCCGAAAACAACATCAAACTCAAGCCGAAGACGGCGGTGGTGATGGGAATTTGCCGCCCTAAACCCAACACGCTGGGGCGAGAGGCTAAAGACATCGCTCCCGCCAGTGCTCCAACCGCCGCCGCGCCTAATAAAAACCCATACGCGCTTGAGTTGCCTTGCAAGACACTACCCACGAAGGCCGGCAGCATCGACTGATAGGGCATCCCCACCAGGCTGGTGATGCACAAACACAAGAGTAGCGTGCGAATGGGCATGAACCGCGTCACATAGTGCCAACCCTCACGCAGTTCACCCAGCGCATTTTTTTCCACACGACTAGCTTCACGCGGTGGCATCCGCATCAGGAGCAGCGAACAGAGTACGGCGAAGTAGCTAAAACCATCGATAAAGAAGCACCAGCCTTCGCCTACCAAGGCCACGATCAACCCCGCTATTGAAGGCCCGATAACCCGCGATAGATTCGCCATCGAGGAGTTGAGCGCGATGGCGTTGCCCAGATCTTTCTTATCCTCCACCATCTCCACCACAAACGACTGGCGTGTAGGCATGTCGAAGGCGTTGATGGCTCCCTGGCAAATACATAAAGCCACCAGCAGCGGTATCTTCATTTCCGACTCAAGCGGCCAGAAAGCGAGTGCCGCCAGGCCGAACGACTGAAGCATGGCCATCGCCTGAGTCACGACCAGCACACGGTGGCGATTCAAACGATCGATCCACACTCCGGCAAAGGGTGCTAATAAAAAAGTCGGCACACGGCTGGCAAAGCTCACTACGCCCAACATCAATGCCGAATCCGTCAACCGCCACACCAACCACAGCATCGCCACATTCGTCATCCACGTCCCAATGAGGGAAACACTCTGCCCGATAAAAAACAGGCGGTAATTGCGCGAATGCAGGGAGCGAACTAAAAAGAAAATATCTTTCCTGGCTGGTGGTTGGGAACTCATACCTGATTCAATACCATCCTCTGTATGCAAAGTGGGGGACATCTACTGTTGCGAATTATGACCTGAGTTTTTGCTGCCTGCTATAGGCAAAATGGCTAAATATCTTTCGGATCTTGCTATAAACAAGGGAAATACGAATGAATGATTCGTTTGTAAAATTAATTTTTACCTTTCCCTTCATTCACAAAAGAAGAGCCGCCCCTGAAGAACCGCGCGCGTGAGCGAGCCGGGTTGGGGAAGCCTCTTGCCAGGCTCCAGGACAGCCAGGAGAGTAAAAATGACGGGCCTACCCACTTGCTCACGCGCGTGGTTCTTCAGGCAAGCGAAAGGCAAAAACTAATAATGCCCGAGAGAAAAATTCTCTCAGGCATTATTTTTTACAACATATAGCCGATCGATCCGATAAAAGAGTTAAAACGCAATCCAGGTCGCCCGGCCTAATGTCAGTTCGAGCACCAACGCAATCACAAATCCAATCGCCAGCCCCACACCCCACGGCACGAACTTTTTCTTGACTACCGGTGTCGGGGCTTCGGGAGCCGAAACCGTTGCCACAGCCGTTGCGAAATAATCCTTGATATTGGTGCCAACCGCGCCCAGTTCACCGCGCTTAGCCAGCCAGGGCAAAATTAAGATGGCAAATACCACCGCGCCGTAGAGAAAGCCAAAAGTGCAAAACGCCCAGCCCTTGAGCGCGCCCACTGCCGCCAGCAGCTTCACATCGCCCGCTTTGGCCAGGCCCAGCATGAAGGGAATCCACTGAATGCCCATGCCAACTACCCAGCCCAAAAGCGACCACAGCAAGCCGGTGGTCCCGCCGAAGGCATAATTGAGCACGAGGCCCAGGCCCATCGCCGGGAAGGTGAATTTATTGTAGATCTTCGACTGGGTAGCGTCGGTGTAGGCGCATATCGCTAACAATGCGACCAGCAGGATGTTGAGCAGGAGAATGCCGGTTGGTGCTACCCCAATTTCCGCGCTACTGAATTTAGAGAAGAAAAAAGACATAAAAGTTAGTTTCTAAGTAATGGGCTATGGGTTCTCATTTATGCACCCAACACCACAACGTCGGTGGGCTGGCAGCTTATAGTTAACACATTTCCGGCTACGGGCGGAGTGCCATGCGGATTGGCGACGGCGATTTTAATTTCGCGCCAGTTCTGCACGGCATCGGTTTCCACCCCACCCGTCAACTGCACCCGATACTGCTCGTGCGCACCGAGGTACATCACGTTTTGGAGCCGGGCTTCCAGGCGGTTGACCTCTCCCTCTCCTATTTGCCACGATTCGGGGCGAATTGAACATTCTACTTTCTGTCCAATTTCCAGTTGCGCATCAGGGCAAGAGGCTTGCAGCAGGCCGACCGGCGTCTCAACCACACAGTTTTCACCGTTCACCGCCTTGAGCGTGCCGGGGATGAGGTTAGTTTCACCGATGAATTCGGCCACGAAGCGCGAAGCCGGGCGGCGATACAACTCGCGCGGCGCACCGACTTGCTGCAATACGCCGTCTTTAAGCACCGCGACCCGATCGGCGATGGAGAGCGCTTCTTCCTGATCGTGGGTCACATACAGCGCGGTGATGCCGGTTTGTTCGTGCAGACGCTTGATTTCGGTGCGCATTTCCAAACGCAACTGCGCGTCGAGGTTGGAAAGCGGTTCGTCTAATAAAAGGACATCGGGACGAATCACCAGGGCGCGGGCCAGGGCCACGCGTTGCTGCTGCCCGCCCGACATCTGCGAAGGGTAGCGCGCGCCCAATTCATCAAGCCTCACCATTTCCAACGCTTCGCGCACCCGGCGTTCGCGTTCGTCTTTGTTGATTTTGCGGACCTTGAGGCCATATTCGATATTGGCCTTGGTCGTCATGTGCGGCCACAGCGCATAGTTCTGAAACACCATGCCGGTGTTGCGCTTGTGGGGCGGCACTCGCGTCATCTCTTTCTCGCCAAAGCGCAACACGCCGCCGGTGGGCTGCTCGAATCCGGCCACCATACGCAGACAAGTCGTTTTGCCACACCCCGAAGGGCCTAACAAAAAGAACAACTCACCGGCTTTAATTTCCAGTGAGACGCTATTGACCGCAACCGCCTGGCCGAAATGTTTGGAGATATTATCGAAAGTAACCGAGAGCATTTTTATGGGAGGTGGGAGATAGGAGATGGGAGGTGGGGGAATGGACGAAAAACGTCAATTCCAATCTCTTCATCTCCATATCCACCATCGTCATTATGTACGAAGCGCTACTAATTTATACCCTAAAGATAAGGACACGGGAGCAGCGCAAGGGTAGACCTCCCCCTAACTCCTACCTCCCATCTCCCGCCTCCTACTGCAGTTGTTTTTGAGCGGCAGCGCGCCATTCACCCAGTTTTTTCTGGCGCTGCACCGGGTCGTCCCAGATTTTGGTGGCGGCCATCACTTCGGCTTCGGTGGGGGCCAGCATCAGGATGCCGGCATCGCCGGATTTCTGCTGACGGGCTTTGATGAGGTTGTGGTTATCGATGAGCACGGCACCGATGATGTCGTCAATGACCACGCGGCGCAAGGCGGCTTTTTCGGCTTCGTAGGGCCGCTCGTTCTTTACTTTATACGGGCTGCTTTCAATCACGCTATCTTTTGGCATCGGCTCATACGCGGTGGGCAACGAGGCCTGACGGAACAGGGTTTCCTGCACCGGGCCACCCTCAACGCCTTTCTTAAGCATCCACAGCTTCTGGCCTTCGGGCGACATCACGAACGCCACGAACTTTTCGGCCAGCGCTTTGTTGGGCGCGCCCTTGAGAATGGCGATGGGGTCGGGGGTGACCACGCTCTGGCCCTGGGGCGCGACGTAACCGAGTTTTTCGGCACCGGCCTGGTCGATCTTGGCACGGCCGTAGAAATCGATCGCGGGAACGAAAACAGCTTCGCCGCTGGAGACATCGTTTACCAGCGTGGAGCTTGAGTCGATATAGGCACGCGCATTTCCTGTCATGGCAGCCAGGGTTTTCCAGCCGTTATCCCAGCCGTTGGTCTGCAGGATAATTTCATAAGCCACGTGCGCCGAACCGCTGCGGCGCGGGTCGGCCAACTCTACCCGGCCAAACAGCTCTTTCTTGCCCAGGTCGGACCAGACTTTGGGCACCGGCAAATGATCGCGCGTGGCAATGGTCTTATTATAGAGAATGCCAAAACCCGAAAGCGCCGCACCGACCCATTCGTTATTTTCGCCACGTAGCGGCACGCCGTTCAGATTGGCCGGAACATCGTAATCCGAAGGCAGCTTTTCCAGCAAGCCCTCTTTTTCCAACTCCATGTGCGATTCGAGGCCACCGCCGAAGAAGAGGTCGGCACCGATACCCTGGCTCTTATCCTCTTTAGTCTTAAATTGGGCCAAAATAAAACGGAGCGCGTCCGAGCTGGCACCCTGATCTTGCCATTTGAGAATCGCATCGGGATTCTTGCTCTTGAAAGCACGCTCGAATTCGCCCTGAATCTCCCGTCCATGTGGAGAAACAATCGTAATCGTCTGGGTAGACGCCGCTTGTGAGCCGGCATCGTTGCCCCCGCCACATCCCGCCAACGACAGGCATAATGCCCCGGTAGCCAATAGGCTGTAAAGAGTTGGTTTCACGCCAATGGATTTAACACCGCCAGCGCCCGCCTTGCAAGTCGAAACCACGAAATTATCTGCCCACATCTATATATAGTCATCAAAATATCACATCAATTTAACATGGCACTTCGCTTGACAAGCAAAAACCTCTTTTGTTACATTTAGTTCTTACAAGAACTATTCTTATGAGAATCTTTTAACCCGATGGCTCCTAAACACTCCAACAAAATGATGGCACCGTTTGCCCATTATTACGCAAAAAAATCGCTTGCGACGATGTCTCACAGTCCGGGAGGGCCTTGCGAGTTTGCCAGGCGCATGTCGCCGGTGGGGTTGCAAGAGGATGCTCCGCCTCCCTCTTCGACGCTGATAAAGCAGATTTTTTTGCTGAGTAGTATTCTGGAGCGAAGCGCCAACCGTGAAGCGGAGCGGCACCACGTCACTTTGCCGCAATGGCTGGCATTGGGATGTATTGGTAGCGAGGGTGAAACCGGTATCACGCATTCGGAATTGTGTAATCGGTTGATGCTGTCGAAAGCACCCGTCACCGGTATTGTCGACCGCCTGGTACGCGATGGCTACGTGCAGCGCACCGCCGATGGCAGCGACCGGCGCGTTACCCGCATCGCCATCAATCCCGGCGGTATCGCCGTATGGCAAAGGGTGCGCGACGCCATGCGCGACCACGCAGCAAAACATTGCGAGAATTTTTCGGAGGAAGAACTACAAACCGCCATTACGCTTCTGACCCGCCTGACGGACAACGTTGTCCGCATCGATCCGACCATGTCGCACTGTTCCGGGAACCGTCTTAACGAAAAGACTTCCGTAGGTAACTGACTATGAAATTACGCACTCGACTTTTCTTTTTCGCCCTTTTGCCGGTTCTCGTTCAAGCCGCTGTAGCACAAACACAAACCCAGGCTGCCCCGGGAGCACCCGTAACAACTCCATCCAACGGGGTTGCAGCGATTAGCAACACGCCCGACGACGCTTCGGCTGGCCTGGCCGATACACGCGTGCAGGCCAGCCTGGCCGCGCCCGAGCTTTCGCTCACCGACGTTGTGGCATTAGCTCTCCAGGATAACCCCCAGCGCAAAGAAAACTGGTCGGCTTACGATGCCGCTCTAGCCCGTATTGGCGTTGCCAAATCGGCAGGTGGGCCGCAGGTCAACCTGAACGGCAACGTCAACACCCAGCGCGGCTTCGGTTTTAGCAACAGCACCACCGGTGGCACGGGAACCAGCACCACCAACCCGCGCCGTTGGAGCGACAGCCAGGAACTTTCAATCAGCGCCGACATTCCGATTTATAACGGCGGCCGGGTGAAAGCCGACAAGCGTTCGGCCCAGCACCTCGCCCAGGCGCAATATGCCCTGGCCCGTTCTTACGAGCAGGACCTGGTCTATAATACCGCCATTACCTATCTCGACGTGTTGCGCGGCCAGCAGTTGGTCGCGGTGAGCAACTCCAACCTGGCCGTGGCCCGCGAGCGCCGCCGCATTGCCGGAGTGCGCTTCGATGCCGGAGCCGCGGCCCGGCTGGAAGTGCTGCGCGCCGAAACCGACCTGGCCGATGCGCGCCAGACCCGAATCTCGGCCAGCAACACATTGGGACAGGCCATGTCCCGGCTCAACACCTATATGGGGCGCGTGCCGGAAACTCCGCTGCGTATCCAGCCGATTGTGAGCCTGACCCTGCCCGAACCTCTCTTTATCACCACCGGTGCCGTGGCCAACGATGCCAACATCGCCACACAAATCGGCACCATCACCACGGCACCGCCTGAAGATTTACGGGCGGCGGCTTTCGACAGCCGCCAGAGCCTGGAAGCGACCGAAGCCCGCATCCGTTCGGCCGAAGCCAACGTCGATGTGGCCAAGGCGGGTAAAAAACCCAACATCGGCCTCGATATCCTGGGACTGATTCGCAACCCGGTTTCTTTTGCCGGACGCTTCCTGCTTTCGCTGGGTGGCAGCCTGGTGCAAAACCTCTTCGACAGCGGCCGCACCCGTTCCCAGGTGCGCGAAGCACAGGCCATCGTGCAGCAGTTACGCTTCCAGGCCACGCGCGAAGAACAGGAAATCGCCAACCAGATCGAGCAATCACTGCTATTGCTCGATTCCTCGCAAAAGCGTCTGGCGTCGGCCGATACCGGCGTGGTGGCGGCCCGCGAAGCATTGCGCGCCGCTCAATTGGGCTACTCAGCCGGTGCCCAGACTTCCCTGGAAGTAAGCGATGCGCAAAGCGCCCTGCTCGAGGCTGAGACCGAAGCTGTCAATGCCCGTTTCGATGTCGCCGCCGCCCAGGCCCAGCTTTCGGCCGCAGTCGGGGTCTACCCGTCGGAAGCCGTGGCCGCTTATCAAACCGTCGTGCAACAAGAAAAAGCCACTCAGGAACGAGAGAAAGAAAACCAGAAAACGAAGAAGAAATAAGGGCCGTCTCAGCTATTTCCCCTCTTTCCTGACTTGTCTTTCCTTATTAAACCTCCATGCAAAAATTAGCTGAATTATGCGTTAATCGTCCCGTCTTCGCGTCCGTTTTAGTCTTAATTCTGGTCGTGGTCGGCGGATTCGGTTTCCTTCAATTGGGCGTAGACCGCTACCCCAAGGTCGATTTCCCGACCGTGGTGGTAAGTACCATCTCGCCCGGCAGCTCGCCCGAAGCGATTGAAACCGAAATTACCAACCTGATCGAAGACAACGTCAACACCATCAGCGGCATCGACGAAATTCGTTCGATTTCCACCGAAGGCGCTTCGATCGTTACCATCACCTTCGTTCTTGAAAAGAACGGCGACGTGGCGGCGCAGGAAGTGCGTGATAAAATCAGCCAGTTGCTTCCCCAACTGCCCGATAATATCGACCAACCTGTCGTCAACACCTTCGACCCCGATGCCGTCCCGGTTCTGACCCTGGCGCTTTCGGGCAACACTCCCCTCCGCGAACTCACCGAATATGCCGACAAAACCCTGCGCAAGCAGATTGAAGGCGGCTACGGCGTGGGTTCGGTGGACTTGATCGGTGGCCGTGCGCGCCAGATCGATATTGATCTCGATCCTTATCGTTTGCGCTCCTACGGCATTACCGTCAACACCGTGATTGAAGCGCTGCAAAAGCAGAACGCCGAAATTCCCGGCGGTGAAGTCGATCAAGGCCAGACCCGTCTCACCCTACGCACCCTGGGCCGCTTGAAGAACGTCGCCCAGTTCAACGATATCGTGCTGCGTACCGAAGAAGCCGGTGGAGCAGTGCTGCTGTCGGACGTCGCCCAGGTGCGCGACAGCGCCGCCGAGCTCACTTCGATGTCGGAGCTAAACGGCAATCCCACCCTCGAAATCAGCGTGCGTAAACAGAGCGGCACCAACTCGCTGGCAGTTATCGCCGGCGTAAAGGAACGTCTCAAAGAGATCGAAACCACGCTGCCTGCGGGTTATAAAATGTCGATCGTGCGCGATGAATCCGAGTTCATCGAAGCGGCGGTGCACGCCGTGGAAGAACACTTGATTCTCGGTGCTTTCCTCGCCACCCTGGTGGTGCTGGCCTTCTTGTGGAACTGGCGTTCCACCATCATCGCCGGTATTGCCATTCCGGCCTCCATTATTGCCACCTTCGGCATTATGTGGATGCTGGGCTTTACCCTTAACCTCATTACCCTGCTTGCCTTGACACTGGCTGTGGGTATCGTGATCGACGACGCCATCGTGGTGCTGGAAAACATCTTCAAACATATTGAAGAGCACGGACAAACCCCATTCCAAGCTGCCATCGACGGCACTCGCGAAATCGGCTTCGCCGTTATGGCGACCACGCTTTCGCTGGTCGCAGTGTTCTTGCCGGTGGCTTTCATGAGCGGCATCGTGGGACGATTCATGAACTCGTTCGGCATCACGATGGCGGTCGCGATTATCATCTCGCTGTTGATTTCGTTTACGCTCACCCCGATGATGAGTGCGCGACTGCTCAAGAAACCCAAAGAGCAGGAAGAAAAGAATATCGACGCCCCGCTCTATCATCACGAAGAGTCCTCGCGCGAAAAAGGTTTCTTCCGCTACATCGATGCCGTCTATACCGCTCTGCTCAAATGGAGTATGGGGCATCGCTGGGCGATCGTATTGTTATGTTTTGCCACCCTGGGCAGCATCTTCTTCATTAAGGTGCCGTTCAACTTCCTGCCGGAAGAAGATCAATCGGAAGCCACCATTTCCTTTAGCGCTCCCGAAGGCACCAGCGTAACCGCCACCATGGACATCGCCCGCCGCATCGACAAGGCAGCGCGCGAACTTCCCGGTATCGATTACACCCAGGTCACAGCGGGTAGCAGCGGTAGCTCGGGCGGGTTTGGCGGCAGCACCAGCGGTACCAACCAGGGCAGCATCTACTTCAAGATGAAGCCGCTCAAGGAACGCACCATCTCGCAGGACGAACTGGTTTTACGTCTCCGCCAGGAGATCATGCCCAAGTTCGAAGGCTATAACCTGCGCAGTCTGGTCAGCGGCAGTTCGGGCTTTGGCGGTAGCGGCCGTTCGGGTGCTACCATTCAGTATGTTATCTCCGGCCCCAGCCTGGATAAATTGGGCGATGCGTCTGCAAAGGCGTTGGCCGAGTTCAAGAAAATCCCGGGCGTCGTCGATGCCGATACCAGCCTTAATCTCGGCAACCCGGAATTGGAAGTTTCCATCGACCGTCCGCTGGCCGCGCAGCTTGGCGTGCAGCCGACCGACATCGCTTCGGCGCTTCGCTACTTCGTAGGCGGCGACGAAGTCACCAACCTCAACGAAGGCGGCGAACAGTATGAAGTACACGTTCGTGCCCAGGAGCAATACCGCCGCGACGCCCAGGACATCGGGCTGCTGACGGTGCCTTCCACCACCCTGGGAACCGTGCCATTGGAGCAATTGGTGAAGTTCGTGCCGGGCACCGGCCCGTCGCAGATCGACCACTTTGGCGGCCTGCCGCAGGTCACGCTATCTTCCAACTTGAAGCCGGGCGCATCGCAGGCCGATGTCGTTGCCAGCCTCAAAAAAGTAGTTGAGGCGACTAACCTGGGTCCCGATTACACGCATGGCCCTTCCGGCCAGGCCAAGGAACAGGCCCGCACCGCCACCTCGTTCATGGTGGCCCTGCTGATGTCGTTCATCTTCATGTACCTGATTCTGGCGGCGCAGTTTGAAAGCTGGATTCACCCGGTGACGATCTTGCTGTCGTTGCCGCTCACCGTGCCCTTCGCCCTGCTCTCGCTGGTGCTCTTCGGCCAATCGCTCAACATCTTCTCGATGCTGGGTATCCTGGTGCTCTTCGGTATCATCAAGAAGAACGCGATTTTGCAGATCGACCATACTAACCAGTTGCGTGAGAAGGGCTTGAATCGTTACGACGCCATCATCCAGGCCAACCGCGATCGCTTGCGGCCGATCTTGATGACGACCCTGGCGTTCGTAGCCGGTATGTTGCCGCTGGTGATTTCCAGTGGAACCGGTTCGGGTACCAACCGTGCTATTGGTTCGGTTATTTTCGGCGGACAGAGTATGTCGCTGTTGCTGACTCTGCTCGCAACACCGGTAGCCTACTCGCTGTTTGACGATTTATCGAACTTTGTCGCCCGGGTGCGTCAACGCATCTTCGGTGGTGGCAGCGAATCATCTGCACATAGTGCTTCTCAGATCGATATCTAAAAGCACTTGAGCAAATGAGAAAAAACGTTGTTAAAAACGTAGTATTGAAATTACAGGAAAAAGGTTAGGATTCATGGCTTTGAGTTCCGAGACAGAAAACACTACCCCCGCCCCTAAAAAGGCGGGAGGAAATAAATGGGTTCCCCTCGTCGTGCTGGCAGCACTGGTGCTGGGCGGCGTGGCATGGAAAATACGCAGTGGCGGCCAGGCTCCCAAGGAAGATCCCGCTGCTGCGCGCGCCCCACGCCTGCCGGTAGTGCGCACGGTGCCGGTTTCGACCGGCAGCATTTCCAGCACGCTGGCCGTTACCGGTTCGCTTCGCAGTAACCAGAATTTGAACCTCAGTTCAAAAATTTCGGGACGCGTGGCGCGCGTGCATGTTGATGAAGGCCAACGCATTTCACGCGGCCAGTTGCTGGTCTCGCTGGAAACCGAAGACCTGCGTGTGAGCGTAGCCAGCGCCCAGGCCAACCTGCGGTCGGCCCAGGTGCGCCGCCAGCAGGCTGTCAGCGGCCTGCCCGGCAAGGTGCAAGGCGTGCTGACGACCATCGACCAGGCCGAGGCCAGCCTCGCTACCGCCCAGGCCCGCTATCGCCAGGCGATGCTCAACGAACCGGCCCAGATCCAAACGGCTCAAGCCCAGGTCGCCAACTCCGAGGAAACCGTGAAGTCGGCAGAAGCCCGTTTGGCCCAGGCCCGCACCACGGCCAAGCAGACCAAAGAACAGGTCGAAGCCGAAATCCAGGGAGCACAAAGCCTGGTTGAATCGCGCAAGGCCGCCCTGGCTGAAGTGCGCCGTGGCTCACGCGCCCAGGAAATCGCCCAGGCCGAAGCCCAGGTGCGTTTAGCCCAGGCAACCCTGAACAACGCCAAGACCGAACTCAACCGCGCGCAGATACTCTTCGACGGAGGAGCCGCTCCGCGTGCCACGCTCGATAACGCCAAGACCACCGCCGAAACGGCCCAGGCGCAAGTTGATGCAGCCCAGCAGACCCTCTCGCTGGTGCGTGAAGGTTCCACCAACGAACAGATTCGCCAGGCCGAAGAGAACGTCGCCCAGAGCGAAGCCCAATTGCTGAATTCGCAGGCTTCACGGGCGCGCATTCCCGTAGCCGAAGGCGAAGTGACCGCCGCTTTAGCTACCCTTTCGCAGGCACAGGAAAGCCTGCGCACCGCACGCGCCAACCTGGCCCAGGTGCCCATCACCCGCCAGGAAACCCGCGTTGCGCGTGAAGCTGTCGAACAGGCCCGTGCCACCCTGGAAGGTGCGCGTGCCAACCGCTCGCAGATTCCGGTCGCACGCCAGGACATCCAGGCGGCCGACGCGGCCGTTTCCCAGGCCCGTGCTCAGCTCAACCAGGCACAGATCAACCTGAAGAACGCGCAGATCTATTCCCCCGTTTCCGGCGTGGTCAACACCAAGTTGGCCGATGTCGGCGAAGCGGTCGGCCCCACCACTGCCCTGCTCAACCTGGTGGCACTCGATTCGGTGTATTTCGAAGCCCAGGTTTCGGAAAACAACGTGCCGCTCATTCGTGTTGGCCAGCCGGTTAAGGTTTCGGTTCCGGCCGTTCAACAAGCCACCCTCCAGGGCAACGTCACCGAAATCATTCCGGTGGCCGATAACCGTTCGCGCCAGTTCCGTTTGCGAGTGACGATTCCCGATCCCGCCCGCCGACTCACGCCGGGTGCCTTTGCCCGCGGCACCGTTACCACACAGGCCGTCAACAACACCCTGACACTGCCCACCGAAGCCGTCATACGTGAAAACGGCCAGCCCTATGTCTTGTTAGCGGTCGGCACCGAGAAGGAACGCGTCGTTGCCAAACGCACCGTTAAAACCGGCCTGGAAGCCGGAGGCCGCACCCAGATCCTGGGCGGTGTGAAAAAAGGCGATGCCGTCATCATCGGCAACCGCGAAGTCACCGATAAGGACAAAGTACAGATTTCGCAAAATTAGCGAAATTACGCTGAATTCATATGCCCTGAATTTCCTGAGAAATTCAGGGCATATTTTTTTGAACCCCGGCATGGTTACTGGCGTCTTATTTGCTATAACAAAAGATGAGGGCACATGATCTGAAACTGTAGTGTGCCCTTCATCTTTTTCTCCTCAATCACAAATAGCCCCCACCAAAAATTTGGTGGGGGCTATTTGGTTTTGCGATATGGCAAACTGTTGATCTCATTTTGGAGTGCGGTGACTTGTCACCGCGAGGACATCACAGTTACGTCTTCGTTTCAATTACACGCCGACACAATGCGGTGACAAGTCACCGCACTCCAAAAAACCGCAATCATGACGCCACTGTTATTGAACATACTCACCAATAAACTGCTGCCCTGGGCCACTCATAACCGGGGTAGGAACATCGTCGTGGCGCGGCCCCATATGAGTAGCGAACAACTGCCCGATCATGTTCATTTGACTCCCCACCCTATCATCGGCAAACGAGTGATCGTGAAAAACCGCCGCGTCTATGGCAACATTCGCGACCTCAAGGCCAACTGGCCCCAGGCAGGTTTACAGGAATGGGAAAGCTACCGCCTGATTTGTGTGGTCGAAGGCAATTTCGATTTTCAAGTCGGCTCCTACCTCCTGCACTGCCCACAGGGCGTTTCCATCATCGTGCCCCCCGGCCTACCGCTGGGGCGCGGCTACCCCGACGGCGATGCAAGCCGGGAAAAGCGCGGCTGCCTGAATGCTAATTTCGTTTTGCATTCCAATGCGGTGCAAGGCTTCGTCGGCCATGCGTTACAGGGAGAAGACCGCGCCACGATTGAGGAAAACTATCTCTTTCGCGATAGCCGTGTCGTGCATCTCTTCCAGTCGCTACTTCATGAAATGATCGATGCCGAGGAGGATTACGAGAACATCGCGGCCGATATCCTCAACTCTTTCTGGCGTCTGCTCATCCGAAAAATCAGGCAGGGAAACTACATTTCTCCTGGCCCAATAGGACGGCCACAACTGGAAGGACAAGCAAAAAACAGCGGCGACTTCACTACCGAACTCACCGCCTACATCCAGAGCCACCTCAACCAGCCGCTCACGTTGGAACACATGTCGCGCGCCATGTATCTCTCCAAAGCGCAGTTCGTGCGGAAAATGCGCTCCGAAACCGGCCAGACTTTCGTGCAGTTCCTCAACAACTACCGCATGGAAGAGGCCAAAGTACTCCTCGTGAAATCGGATTGGACCATCTCGGCCATAGCCACCTTTCTGGGCTACAGCACGCCTAACTATTTCCAAAAAGTCTTTTTCAACCACTTCCATCAAACACCCGGACAGTACCGCAAAACCCAGCGGAAAGAATGATTACTTTTTACACTTTGTGAGCAGATAATACAGTTTATACTTGCCGTATTGGGGGAATACTTAATACGTTGCCCTTTAATGACGGCAGGAGAACTGACAATGAAAACAACACAACGTGGATTCACCCTTATTGAATTATTGGTAGTAATCGCCATCATCTCAATACTTGCCGCAATTTTGTTTCCGGTGTTTGCACGCGCCCGTGAACAAGCCCGCAAATCGGCCTGCCTGAGCAACCTCAAGCAAATCGGGCTGGGCGTGATGATGTATGCACAAGATTTCGACGAAACCTACCCCATCGCCTACCTGGCCGTTCCGGCAGCCGACCCCATGCCCGGTTACAGTTCGAGCTACTGGTTCAATGTGTTGCAGCCTTATACGAAAAATCGCCAGGTATGGGTGTGTCCCACGGCAGGCCGCATCATGTCGGCAGCGGGTTCCACCCTGCAACAATATAGCGGCGGCTACGGCTATAACGCCTGCGGCACGGCTCTGGTTGGCTCAAACGGAACCACGCTGTGGAACGGTTTTGGGCTGCAAGTGGACGCAGCGACAGGCACCGTGAAATGTACGCCCGATGGTAATGCGGTCAAGGCGTCCGCTGTGACCAATGCCTCTGAAACCATTTTGGTTACCGACCCGGCCAGCAACAGCACGCAATACACCACGGTCTATTTCTATGGCGGACACGACATCAGTTACTGGCCCCAGCTCCATGGCGGCCCGGTGGGGCCGTTCTACGGCAATACGCCGACCGCGACACAGGCCTACACAGCCCCTTCGGGCGGCGGTAACTACCTCTTTGCCGATGGCCACGCCAAATTCCTGGAAGTGCGCCAGGCTTTCAACCGCAAAGAGTTAGTCAAGGTCAATAAGAACAAATAATATTCTAGTCAGGGCTTTTATGAAGACGTCTTTTTTAAATCCAGCACTCATCGCTTGCGCCGTCGCCCTTTTTACCAGCGGGGCCAACGCCATGACGATTGTTGAAAATAAGCAGCCGCAGGCGACCATCGTTATCGACAGCAACGCCAACGCGCAAATTCGCGAGGCTGCCAAAACCTTGCAGCAATACGTGCAGCAAAGCACCGGCGCGCAACTGCCCATTGCCACTTCTGCCAGCGCGCACAAAAACATTCACCTGGGTAAAACGGCCTATACTGCGCGGCTTGCATTGGCCTCGCAACCGCTGGACCGCGAAGGGTTTGTGCTGCAAAAGGCCGACGCCGATAACTACGTGGTGTGGGGCGGCAGCGAGCGCGGTGTGGAGTATGGCGTCTATGAAATCCTGGAACGCTTCTTGGGCGTACGCTGGCTGGCGGGAACGGAGTTGTTCACCGAAGTGCCCGCGCGTTCCACCATTGACCTGGGCGAGGAGACCATCCGGCAAGAGCCGGTGTTCCTTTCACGCATGTTCAGCCCGGTGGTGGAAGACGACGACTATTCCAAGCCCCGTTACAACTCACAGCCCTGGAACGGCTACCGGATGCACCACGAGTGGCGGCAGTTCAATCGCCTGCATCAGCGCGTTAATTTTCACCACAACCTGATTAACGTGTTTCCAGTGAGCCAGTTCGGCCAAACTCATCCTGAATACTACCCGTTCATCAACGGCCAGCGCCTGCTACCCAAAAACGATACCGATTATTTATGGCAGCCCAATTTTTCAGCGGAAGGCATCACCGACGCTGCAGCCAGGCAGATCGAGAAATATTTCGATCAAAACCCGGCCGCCACCAGTTTTTCCCTCGGCATCAACGACGGGCGGCGCTGGGATGAATCGGCTACTTCACAGGCCAGACGCAAGCAGTTGGGCGGCCTCTCCGATGAATACGCCACCTGGGTCAACGCGGTCATCGAAAAAGTCAATCAGAAGTATCCCGGCAAGCTCTATGGTTTCCTGGCTTATGTCGATCTGCGCGAACCGCCACAAAATACGCCTTATCACCCGCAGGCGATTCCTTTTATTACTTATGAGCTGTCGCGCTGGAGCGATGTCGAATCGCGTGAGGTTGTTCAGGCCCTCACCGGAAAATGGCAGAGCAAGGCTTCCCAAATCGGCTGGTATGACTATTTCTATGGCAATTTTTACCTGTTGCCACGTGCCTTTGCCCATCCCCAGGCCGATGCGCTGCGCTGGCTTTCGCAAAACAAGGTGAAGTATTATTATGCCGAGGTGTATCCGAATTTCGGTGAAGGCCCCAAAGACTGGGTGCAAAGCAAGCTCTTGTGGAACCCCAACCAGGATGTCGATGCTCTGATAGATGACTGGTGTAATCATGCCGTAGGCAGCCAGGCCGCGCCCCATCTCAAAGCCTACTACGGGTTGTGGGAAAAATTCTGGACACAGGTAATTCCCAACTCTGCCTGGTATAACCGCCAGACCGATTACCAGGCGTTCAACATCACCTCATATCTGCTGGATGTGCCCGAAGAGTACATTGCCGAGTCGGATCGTTTGTGGACGGAAATTGTAAAGTCAGCAGGCACTCCTACCCAAAAAGCACGTGCAGAGAAACTGCAACAAATGTGGCAGCTTTATAAAAGCTCGATCATTGCCCGCCAGGGCGATGAGCTTTGGAAACAAGCCCAACTCAACACCGATGTCCAGGCCCTGGAATACTTGCACCGCTGCCTGAACGCTATCGGACATACGCAAAAACGCCTGCAAATTCTCAGCGATATGCGTCACGATGCTTTGTATGGCTTTCCGGCGTTCCGCATGACCAGCATGGAAGATTTGCGCGGCGCCGATTGGGGAGCCAATTCCCTGTGGAGCCTGTTGCCGTGGGTGAAGCGTTCCCCGCAGATAGAAGCGGCGCTTGAAAAGCTGGCAAGCCAAAGCCAGTCGGCGGCGCGGCCCCTGCGCGTGGTGGGCACCGGTAAGGAAGCCCCCATCGCCGATGAGGCCGCCCAGATTGCCCGCCACATTCTGACCGCTGCCAACGGACAAACTCAGCAACTCTTGCAAAACCCCGGCTTTGAAACCGGCCTGCAAGGCTGGCAAGCGCAAAAAGTGGAATCCGTGGCCGGGCAGTCTCCGAAAATATTAACTGCCACCAGTAATTTGCAACAAAAAATCCCTTATGCACCGGGGAATTATTACGCACTGATACGCGTGCATTCTTCGCAGCCGACTGCAGCCAGGGTGAAGTTAGGGTTACGTGCCCTCAACCAGTTTGGCCGCCAGAGAGGCCGCAATCTGCCTTCAGGGAGTTTCCCCGTGAAAGCCGGTGCGTGGCAAACGTTTATCGTGCCTTTTAACCTGCGCGAACTACTGGGCGTGACGGATACCATGTCGCTCAGCCTGACTGTGGAGTTGGAAGATGCAGGTGGTAACGACCGTATTGAGATTGACGGGGTAGAGATTAATCTTCTCACGCCAACGCCATAATACCAATCGCCAAACTCTTCTTCTTTCTCTTCCGTTCTCGATTTAACACAAAGTCCACAAAGAATACACAAAGAAAAGCCAGCTTTGTGTATTCTTTGTGAGTCCTTCGTGATCTTTGTGTTGAATGTAGTGGCGTAATTTAATTCGCCTCTATGGGCATATGATTGTGTCCAGTATCTGCTACGCAATCACACCCCGCGCCCGAGCTGTCGCAATCGCTTCGGCCACCGCCTTATCCAGAATAGCATCGACATAAGGCGCACTGGCATTATTCCAGTTCGAAAGCACCGCAAACTGGTAACCGGCGTTATGCCCGATGGCACCACCGCAGTGCAGCGTCATGCCGCCGTGGGCCAGCCAGTATTTTCCGTCCGACTGGCGCACATCGAAGCCCTTGCTGTAATAGCTGGAGGTTTTCGGGTTGAAATCGGGCAGTTTGGTATAGTGGGAAGGCGGTGTAATGATTTCGCTCAACATCTTCTGAGAGATGGCCGGTTTCGCAGAATTAATATTGGTGAGGATGCGAGCCAGCCCAACCGCACTACAGGCGATGCCGCCTGCGCCATCGGATGACTCGGTAGCATAGCCGCGATACGCCTCGCCAAATACCCTGCCCTGCCCTTGCTCGAATGGAATAAAGGAGACGAATTTTTCCTGACTGGTTTGGTAATAGGCTGCTTCATTGGGGCCGCGCTCGGGGCTATCGGGGCCAGTCTGGTTGCGCGAAACGTGAATTTCTTCCGCTGTCACGCCAAACCGGGGCAGCACGATTTGTGAAAGATACTGGCTAAAGCTCATGCCACAGCTTGCCTCGATAACCCGCGCCAACAGCACGTAATTAGCATTGGCATATTGATATTTGGTTCCCGGGTCGGTCAGCAAACGGAAATTACCCAGCGCATCGGCGGCTACGTCGCTGCCGGTTGCGGTTTGAGTTAGCCCGTGTAGTTGGGCCACATTGCGATCGGCGCGCCATGCCGTATACGTCGCCCCGCCCGGCAGGCCAGAGGTATGATCCATAAGATTCCGGACCGTAATGTTAGCCGTGCGCGAATCGACCGTTGCCCCGCCCACAGGCTTGGGCACCACATCGATATTTCTCAAGAGCGGCAGAATCTTGGTATCGAGGGTTAATTGCCCCTCATCGACCAGCACCAGAGCAGCCAGCGCGGTAATAGATTTGGCGACGCTGCCGCAACGGGTTGTGGTCTCCGGCATGAACGGCTTGTCGGTCAGTTCGGCATAGCCATAGGCCTGGATATAGGCGACCTCTGAATCACGCGTAACGCAGATGCTGCATCCCACAATGCCGTGTTTGCGCATGACTTCCTGCACCGCCTGATCCACAATAGTTAATTCAGCCGCGATCTCACCCGAAACCGGAATGGGAGTAGTGCCCCATCGATAGGGTGAAATGACTCCGGCAATGCGGCTATTCTGAGCGAAAGCCAGTGAATTGAACGGGCTGGCGAGGAGTGCAGAAGCAACTAAAAATTGGCGGCGTGTCAGCATAAGAATGATTTTTCCTCTAATCATCTTACCCACTCACTCTCTAAAACGAAACCCAAAAACAAATATCCCGCACCGGGTTCGGTGCGGGATATTTCTATTCAACTCTTTGAATAATTGGTTTATTCGTCTTCGCCGGTATCGACATCGCCTTGCAGAATCTTGGCGACGGCAGCAACCTTATCGTCGTCGCCCAGGCGAATCAGCTTCACGCCCTGGGCCACGCGTCCGGTTTCGCGGATGGCGTCGATGCGCTGGCGGATGATGACGCCCTTGTTGGTCATGATCATCAGTTCATCGTCATCGGCCACGACTTGCAAGCTCACCAGTTCACCGGTTTTTTCGGTGACTTTGAGGGTGATGACGCCGGTGCCGCCACGGGTCTGGAAGCGGTAATCTTCCACCGCGCTACGCTTGCCGTAGCCTTGCTCGCTGACCACCAGCACGCGTTCATCCGGCGAAGCGACAGCCGCACCCACGATGTAGTCGTTCTTAATCTTGAAACGCATACCCGTCACGCCGGTAGCGGTTCGGCCCATCGAACGCACGTCGTTTTCGTTGAAACGAATACTCATGCCATTGCGGGAGGCGAGCAGGATTTCCTTAGTGCCATCGGTCTGGAAGACGTAGCGCAACTCGTCCTTCTCGGTCAGGTTGATGGCGATGATGCCGCCCTGGCGACGGGTGGCATAGTCGGAAAGCGTCGTCTTCTTGACCGTACCTTCGCGGGTCACCATAAAGAGATACTTGCCTTCCGAGAAGTCGTCGATGTTGAGCACCGTCGTCACCTGTTCGCCGCGTTCGAGCTGCAGCAGGTTTACGATCGGTGTGCCGCGCGAGGTGCGCGAGGCCGACGGAATCTCATACGCCTTCAACTGATAGACGCGCCCGCGATTGGTGAAGAACAAGAGAATGTGATGTGTAGTCGAAACGAACAGATGTTCAACCGCATCTTCTTCTTTCTTGGTGAGACCGATAATGCCCTTACCGCCACGTCCCTGGGTGCGGTAGGTATCGATCGGCAGCTTCTTAATGTAGCCATCGCGGGTGATGGTGATGACGACATCTTCTTCGGAGATGAGGTCTTCGATGGAGATATCGGCAGCTTCCTGCGCGCGAATCTGGGTGCGGCGCTCATCGCCATATTCCTTTTTGATGCGAGCCATATCGTTCTTGATGATGGTACGCACTTTGGATATGTCGGCCAGAATGCCGGAGAGGCGCTCGATGTCCTTGAGCAAGTCGGCAAATTCGTTCTCGATCTTCAACTGGTCGAGCTGAGTCAACTGACCTAACTGCATATTGAGCACGGCGTTGGCCTGCAGTTCGGAGAGGGTGACCATGCCGTTGGGCTCAGCACCAGCTTCGGTGCGCGCAGGTACGCCTTCGTTCATCAAGCGGTTGCGAGCTTCCTCACGCGACTTGGACGAACGGATGAGCGCGATCACGTCGTCGATGGACGCCAGGATGGCACGTAAACCTTCCAGGATGTGGGCGCGGGCTTCGGCCTTGGCCAACTGATACTGCGAACGGCGGGTAATGACCTCTTCGCGGTGGCCGATGAAAGCTTCCAGCGATTCTTTCAAAGTCAAAACCTTGGGTTGGCCACCGACCAGCGCCAGGTTGATGACACCAAAGCTGGTGCGCAACTGGGTGTGCTTGTAGAGATAGTTCAGCACCACGTGGGCGTTGGCTTCACGCTTGAGCTCGATGACGATGCGCATACCGCTGCGGTCGCTTTCGTCGCGTAGTTCGGAGATGCCCTCGATTTTCTTCTCACGGTGCAAGCGAGCGATATTTTCGATCAGGGTGGCTTTATTGACCTGATATGGCAGTTCGGTCACCAGAATAGCCTGACGGCCGTTGTCGATAGGTTCGATGGTGGCACGGGCCTGCATCACGACGGAGCCACGCCCGGTTTCATAGGCCGAGCGAATGCCCTTGGTGCCCAGAATCAAACCCGCGGTGGGGAAGTCGGGGCCGGGGCAAGCCGTCATCAGTTGTTCTACCGTGGCATCCGGCTTGTCGATCAGCATCGAAACCGCCGAACAGACTTCGCCCAGGTTGTGCGGTGGAATGTTGGTTGCCATGCCCACGGCGATACCGGCGCTGCCGTTGACCAGCATGTTGGGATACACGGCAGGCAGCACGTGCGGCTCGGTGGTCGCTTCGGAGAAGTTCGGCACGAAATCGACGGTGTCCATGTCGATATCGCGCAACAATTCCATCGCGAGCGGAGCTAAACGGGCTTCGGTGTATCGATAAGCTGCAGCGCGGTCGCCATCGACCGAGCCAAAGTTGCCCTGGCCATCGATGAGCGGATAGCGCATCGAAAAATCCTGCGCCATACGCACCAGCGCGTCGTAAACCGATTGGTCGCCGTGCGGGTGATACTTCTTGAGCACTTCACCCACCGCCGAAGCGCACTTTTCACGGCGGCGATCGGGCAGCATACCCTGATCGAACATCGCATACAGAATGCGGCGATGCACCGGTTTCAAACCGTCGCGCGCATCGGGCAACGCGCGCCCGACGATAACGCTCATGGCATACCGCGTGTAGGAAACACGCATTTCCTCTTCGATGCGCATCGGGGTGACGGTATGCGCGAATTGGGTACCGTTATGACTAAGATTGGTTGTTTCTGACGCCATTATTCTCCTGAACCACTATTGCGGTTTTCCTATTAAATCCGTTACAACCCGGCTCATCAGGAAACCGCACTTTTAACACGTCGCCGGACGCCTGTCTTGAGGAACCACGCGCGTGAGCGAGTGAATTGTTTTATCTTCTTGCCTGTCTACAGCATTTGCTCGTCCTGGCGTAATGCTTCCTCAATCCGCTCGCTCACGCGCGCGGTTCCTCATTCGGATGTTAAATGTCCAAATCCGTCACAGCATCGATCAATTTGGCATTATGCTCGATGAACTCTTTGCGCGGCTCCACAGCATCGCCCATCAAGATTGAGAAAATCTGATCGGCTTCGGCTGCATCTTCGGCCGTGACCTGCATCAGCATACGCTTCTCCGGCTCCATGGTGGTGCGCCACAGCTCTTCGGCGTCCATTTCGCCCAGACCTTTAAAACGACCCACTTCGCCGCGCGATTGCTTGAGAATCTGATCGCGTTCACGGTCGCTGAAAGCGTACAGCGTCTGCTTGCCCTTGCGAATCGAATAGAGCGGCGGCTTGGCGATGTAGACGTGGCCCGATTCCACCAACGGCTTCATGTAACGGAACAGGAAGGTAAGAAGCAAGGTGCGGATATGGCTGCCGTCCACGTCGGCGTCGCACATGATGATGATGCGGTGGTAACGCAAGCGGCTGATATCGAAATCGGAGTTGACCTTGCCGCCACGTGCGCGGCGCTTGACCACACCGTTGTTCTCGGGTGCGACTTCGCTTTCGGGAGTATCTTCTCCATTCTGTTCCTCGTCATTGAGTTCGAGGCTGCCCTGCTCCATATCTTCGATCTCAGCAGCGATGTCGTCGTAATCGACACGGTCGGCGATACCGGTGCCGAACGCCGTGATCATGGCGCGGACTTCTTCGTTACCCAGAATCTTGTCGAGACGGTTCTTCTCCACGTTGATGATCTTGCCTCGGAGCGGCAAAATCGCCTGAAAACGACGGTCGCGGCCTTGCTTGGCACTTCCACCGGCCGAGTCGCCCTCAACCAGGTAGATTTCGCACTCGCGCGGGTCTTTCTCGGAGCAGTCGGCCAGTTTGCCAGGCAGTGAATCGCTTTCAAGTGCGCTCTTGCGCTTGATGAGAGCCGCCGCTGCGGCAGCCGCTTTACGAGCTTGAGCAGCCGTCACCGCTTTCTGAATGATGCGGGTAGCGGTATTGGGATTCTCATCGAGGAATTCGCTGAGCGCTTCGCCAACCACCGAGTTCACCACGCCATCGACCGTGGGCGGGCCAGTGAGCCGCTCCTTGGCCTGCGAGGAGAACATGGCGTTGGGCACCTTCACCGAAATGACCGCCGCCAAACCTTCGCGCACGTCTTCACCGGTGATAGTGAGATCCTTCTCTTTCTTGAGCAGGTCTTTCTTCTTGGCGTAGGTGTTGATGGCGCGAGTCAGGCCGGTTTTGAAGCCCGATTCGTGCAAACCACCGTGAATGTTGTGGATAGTGTTGCCAAAGGCCACGATGGTATCATGGTAGCCTTCGTTGTATTGCAGGGCCACTTCCACTTCCACGCCTTCTTTTTCGCGTTTAAACACGACCGGCGCACGATGTAACGGAGTCTTGTTCTTGTTGAGCAGGTTCTCGACGTAGGAGGCCAAACCGCCCTTATTGGCGTATTCCTCGACCGTTGGCGGATCGACACGATGGTTCTCCATCACATACTTGGCAACGGGAATGAGATACGACAGCTCGCGCATGCGCTTGGTCACAAGGTCGAGATCAAGCTCATCGGTAGTGAAGATGGAGGTATCGGCCTGGTAGGTCACCTTGGTGCCGGTGCCTTCGGCCTTGCCGATAGCGGTGACATCGCCCTGGGGAATACCGCGCTCGTAGCGCTGCTTCCACAGCTTGCCTTCGCGCTTCACTTCCACTTCAACCCAGTTGGAAAGCGCGTTCACCACGGAAACGCCCACGCCGTGCAAACCGGCCGCGACTTTGTAGTTGCCGCCATCGAACTTACCACCGGCATGCAACTCGGTCATGACAAGTTCCAGCGCGCTGCGGCCGGTCTTGGGATGAATGCCCACCGGAATGCCGCGTCCGTTGTCTTCAATCGAAACCACGTTGTCGGGAAGCAGGCTCACGCGAATCTCAGTCGCATAGCCGCCCAGAGCTTCATCGGTCGCGTTGTCAAGCACTTCGCGGCAAAGCACGAAAAGACCGGTGCGGCCCACATCGCCGATATACATACCGGGACGATGACGGACAGCCTCCAGGCCTTCGAGCCAGGTGATGTCTTCTGCTGAATAGTTGCCTTTACTTTTTGTATCGGAACTCGCCATGTTTTTATCTCCTTCAGTGAAAACATCCACCAAGTATTAAAACCGTGCCAATTTCGCCACTACAACATGCGAACTGGGCGCTTCATATCACACGCAAAAAAGGGGGCCGACGCCGCGAAATAATCGGGGTTTGGAACTCTCCAAAAAAGGGCGTCAAAAGCGGTTTTCACTCCATAAAATTATAGCATTTTCACCTTATTATGTCAAAGAAAAATAGAGTTGGAACAAACTGTTGGCGCAGACGTCGGTAACCCGACAAAAACCCTGGTTTTTCTATTCAAATTTCACTTCTTTTACCTGGCTCCATAAAGCAGGATTTACCGCATCACATGGCTCATCACACTCCCGCATCGCTCCCCCGCCCCGCCATTTCCCGTTCCTGGATTTTTCTCCTTTTTCTCCTCACCTTCACGCTCTTCTTTTTCCGCCTGGGAAGCTGGGCGTTTTTCGATGCCGATGAAGGCCGCTACGGTTCCATCCCCCGCGAAATGGTGGTTAACGGTGATTTCATCACCCCAACCCTCAACCACATCAAGTTCTTCGACAAGCCGCCCCTGCTCTACTGGGGCATCGCCGCCAGTTACAAGCTGTTTGGCTTTTCCGAAGCCGCTGCCCGGCTGATTCCCGCCCTGGCCGCCCTGATGGGCGTGGTCTTCGCCTGGCAACTGGGACGGAGAATGTTCAGCGAGCGAGCCGGGCTGCTGGCCGCCGTCATCCTTTCCACCAGCCTGATGTGGCCGCTGCTGGCCCGCGTCGTGGTGACGGACATGCTGGTGTCTTCGCTGCTCTTCGTTTCGCTCGCCGTATGGTGGATGGCACACACACAAACCGTTCCCAAACGCCAAACTGCGCTTTACGCCGCTTTCTGGGCCGTGATGGCCTTAGCCGTGCTTTCTAAAGGCCCGGTGAACCTGGTCTTGGCTGGTGGCGCGATTGTGCTTTATTGCGCCCTGGCGCGCCAGTGGAGCGCTTTAAAAGCGACTTTCCATCCCATAGGGCTGGCGGTGTTTTTCGCGGTCGCTGCGCCCTGGTTTATCGCCGTGGCGCTGCACAACCCCGAATTCAATCACTATTTCTGGTACGACCAGCACATCGCCCGCTTCTTTGGCGAATCGATGAGCGGAGCCGACCATATCCGTGGTATCGACTACTTCATCAAGCTGATTCCAGTGATTCTGTTCCCCTGGTCGGTCTTCATCCCGGTGGCAATCTTCGCCGCCGTAAAAGCCTGGAAACAGCCCGATACCCCGCGCCGCCGCGCTGGTGTGTTTTTAATGAGCATCGTCATCTTCATTCTGGCGTTTTATTCGACCTCTTCCTCCAAGCTCATCACCTACCTGCTGCCTATTCTGCCGCCGGTAGCGATTCTGCTGGCTGCCTATTTCGACCGTCTCCTGAACAATGAACGGCTCGGCACCACGACAATGCGCGCACCGGCCAATTCGACGCTGGTTCTGGGCGTGCTCATTTTAGTGGGCGCTGTAGCCGCCGGTTGGAAGGGGGCACCCAAGGCACTCGAACTGGGAGTGAGCCAAACCCTGATTAACATTTGCTGCGTGGTGCTGGTGCTATGGGCACTGGCGTTGCTGGCGGTCGCAACGCGCCGCCGCACCGATGAACTGCTTGCAGCTACGGCCGGTGGGTTTACCGCGATGTTTGTTGCCGCGCTATTTATGATTTCTTCCGTCGCGCCGCAGTTCACCACCCCGGCACTCATCGCCTACATCCAACCCGGCATTCGTGCCGGAGCCGAGGTCGATACGTTGCCCTTTATTCAGAGCGTCGTCTTCTATTCGGGCGAACGCGTGGAAATGCTCGGCCTGCCCAGCGAACTGGCATTCGGCATCAACCAGCTCCCCACCGACGAACGGCGCGACTGGGTTTCCGAGGGCGACCTCTACACCACGGAACTCAAACACCTGCTCACCGACCTGCAACTTTCTACTCCGGTTTACTTTGTGGTTCGTAAAAACGAGAGAACAGAACAAATCCTCAAGCAACTGCCTGAGCCACCCATCCGCATCATTGAGAACGAACGTTTCATGGTGATTGCGAATAAAGCTGCCGCAGCTATCACGCCACCTAAGCCTGCAAAACAAAGCTAACGACAGCCATATCCCGTATGCCTCCTGCACAGCAGAGACAAACACCAAAATAAACATCGCCCACTCTGAAATTCAGAGTGGGCGATATTTATTTAAGTCTCCGCGCTCGGAGCATGAGCAATGGCCCTACCCCAAGTAGTCATATGGATTCAACAGACCCCGCTATTGCCGGTACGCTGACCGTTGATGCCGCCTTCTTCAATTTTCTCGACGCGTTGGAATTTGACATGGCCATCGAGATACAACACGTTGGCCCCGGTTCCCATATGCCGTTTCACAGCCGGATTGGTGTAAGTCCCCGCCGGGTCGAATTGGAAATAGCCGTCGTCGGTTGAAACCTGCTCCTGGGTTTTGCCCGCTGGAAGCACCGCCGGACGCAGGGTTTCTTCTGTGAGGTAGAGGTACTGCGCCGTGTCGTCAAAAGAAGCCAGGCTTTTACCGGTGGCAAAGGCTGTGGAAAGCGGCGGCGTGTCGGGAGTCATGGTGCAGCTATTGAGAGAATAGCTCAACCCGCTTTGCTGCCCTGCCGTATCGCTGGGGCAGATAAATACCTGAGCGCTTTTCACGTAGGGATAAATCGCGCCCTGCCGCACGTCGAAAGTCGCCGTGTAAGTCGAGGTATCATAGGACGTGTAAACCACCCAGCCCTGCTTATCGACACCACCGGCATTGGAGGCCGCGCCGGGCAGGCGTTCGTCATAATCCTGTGCATATTGCATGATAGCCAGACCGATTTGTTTCTGATTGCTCTGGCATGAGGCGCGTCGTGCATTTTCCCGCGCCCGGGCAAACACTGGAAAAAGGATCGCAGCCAGCCCTGCTATAATCGCTATTACGACAAGTAATTCAATCAAGGCAAAACCACGTCTCCATTCCCTTTCCAGCACTCTGTTTCCCATCACACTCTCCCTCAATATTTTTAACACGATTATTAACCTGAACCGGGAGCAATCTCTAAAAATTGCCTCCAGGCAGACTGGTTATGTTTCATTATAGACAACCCCTTTCTTGCTTCCAATTTGGACGCACGCCGTTTTGCCGCCAAAGTGTTTCCGTGACCGGAAGAGGCAGCGGCAGCGTATATACGCGCGAATACCAGATATTTCTCAAATATTTGGTGGCAGCACGCACGCAGAGCGGCCTTTCGCAACGGGCGCTCGCGGAAAAGTTAGGGAAATCGTATTCCTACGTCGCCAAGTGCGAGACGGGCTACGTGCGCATGGACATCTACCAGATACGCCAATATCTCGATGCCGTGGGCGTTTCGTTTCTGGAGTTCATGACGGCCTACGAAAACGACTGTCGCCCCTTCCGATAGTCAGAAGGGGCGACGTTCTGTTTGGATAACGGCATTTCCGGCACGCAGCGTTTACTTTTCTACAACCACAACCCGCTCCACAAAAATCGCATTTTCCTTCTGGGACGTTCCGTGGGGGAATAACCCGCCTTCGAACTTGATATTGGCCCAAATCTCATATTCGGCATCGGGCTTGTCTTTCTGGAAAGCCGCTAATAAGTCGAGTTGTATATACCACGACCAGGTGAAGTAAATATACCGTCGTTTGGTCAACTCGGTTTCGCCGAGCTTATACCAATGATAGCCAGGACCTTGGACATCTTCAGTTCTAATGTGGTTTTCAAGAACCCCCTTACTTTTTTCGGCATCGTATAAACCCCACACCATGGGCAAACGGTACTTTTCCGCTTCTTCTGCCGTCACGACAAATCGAGTCGCCATGCCGCTTTCGGCCTCGGCGTCCGAAGTCACCTTGGCAATTTTTTGATAGTTGCGCATGTCGCGGGCATCGAAAACCGTGAGCTTATCGGCAGGAATCTCTTTAAATCGAGCGGGAGTCGAAATCAGCGTATTACCGGCTATTAGCTCCTGAAGTCGCACATAGGTATGATGCTTATTTTCATTAATCGCAGCAATATTGCCTGCAAATCTGAGATCGATTTGCTGATACATGCTATTGAGGTACCGACCGGCGACCTCATCTTTCTTGAGGGGAATATTTCCAAGCGAGTACCCTGCATCGACCCACTGCCGAGCATTCCTTGGATAAAAGGCTAAAATCGCATAATCCACGGTCGACCTGGCATGATTCACACGATGAGCGAAAGTGGCATCGTCAGCCACGGCGGCGCTTGCTTCCTGAAAAACTTTATCGGCGGCGTTCAGGAATTCAAAATCTAAATACTTAAACTCCCACAAATCGTTGAAGGTGCCGACAATATCGGATTTCTCAGCAACGACTTTGGCTTCGAGGAGTTTCAAATAGCGCCGGATATGCACGCCAGCCGGGCCGTAGAAACCGTCGGTGAATTCAACCAACAGTTTATCCTGGTCCAACGATGGATCTTCCAGTAACTTACACATCAACCACAATTTCAAATCCCTCATATCGGCCAACAGAGGATTGTGAAATTCGATGAAAACACCCTGGACGTTATTATTCAAGAAGAATTGAAAATCAGGCCCGTAGGTATGCACTGTGGGAACAGGTAACTGCGGATGGGTAAAGGAAATGTTGTAATCCCAAATGCGCAGGTTCTTACAGATCTTCGCCCACGCCAGAATATTTTCCCTGAGCGGTGCATTGCGCCTGGCGTTGATGGTTTCGAACATGTTGCTCTGGGTATCGCACAAACGCACCACGACGTTATCGCGCACGCTCATGTTGGTAGGAGCCTTTTCCGCAATGAAGTAGGCCAGCATATCGATGTAGATATCCGGGAACTCATCTTTCACGTTATCGGCCAGATAATTGACGAAATCAATCAACAGCGCCGACTCGGCTCCGCCGTTCTGCGCGACTAACTGCCTGTCGGCTTCGTTGTTGGAAAAAGGCAGGTCGTTGTCTTCCTGCGAAACGCTGTAGACCACGGGCGGCGGCAACTGCTTTGCCAAAGCCGTCTGACGCGAAGTGCGGATAATTTCGAGGAGTTGCTTGAGGAACTCCCGGCGCATTTCAGGGTTGGATACCGCCAATTGTGAGTTACTCCAATTAGGAGTGTCTTTGCCATGCACGATATACCAATCGGGATGCTCAGCATAATACTTCGATGGTGGCAGTATTTTGTAGAAGGTATGGACGTGGTAAGGCGGGCCATAATCGTTAGAGCCGCCATACCGGGCATCGATGGGCGCATCGCCATCGCGATTCAAACGGTTGCGAATCGCAAAACGACCGCCATCTTCACCGTACGTGGCATAGACATCGCGATAGGAAAAAGCAGGTTTTCCCCGCAAATCGAGGGCGGTGATATCAATTTCCTGGTTTTGCGAGACAAACTCTTCCCAAGGATTCCACCAACGCACCCCGGCTTGCTTTTCGAGGAAATTGTAGACGGCATACAGCACTCCACGTGTGCCGCCTCCATTCAAGACTAAATTACCGGCCTGCGACTTAACGCCCCACTCTTCATCGGCGAAAGAACTCTGCCCTAACCCGTTTTGCCGGGCAAACTGCGTATTCCCCACGTAGAGAGAAGGGCTGGTTAATGCAACTGCATTTTCCTGCTGCACGGTGAACTCTCCACCGGTTGCTTTTTCGAGGTAGGTATCGAGTTCTTTAGCGGCGGTTTGTTCTCCTGGAGTCGCAGTTTGAGGCAGCACAATGGAGAGGCGGCTATTTTTGTTTAAGGAAGCGGCTAGGCTCTGAGCGGCCGAAAAGCTAACGACTGCCGATAGAATCGAAGTCATCATGATAAGTTTGGATAATTTTTTCATAGTTCTTTTGGGGATTTTTAATATCAGCGAAAGGGGGTTTTACGACATAGCTCCCCTTCAAACTGAATAGTTAATGCAAATTTATAATGCCCTTTCCCCTCACCCCGAAGGGGCGAGGGGGCATGCTGCGCTAACCTCAACATATTACACAGAGTGAAGCGTGGCAGATCGTGCTCCCCTCTCCTGTTCTGGGAGAGGGGCCGGGGGTGAGGGGTGAGCCTCTCAAATCCGTGTCACCTTCTCAAGCCAGAGGGAGGGAAGCTTTTAAAGACAAGGCACCACACCTGTCTTGCTGCTGCATTCAGGATGAAGTTGCCATGAGTTTGCATAGTACCAGGAACTAGGGCGCAATGCCTTCACATGTCCATCGACAAAACCCACCACAGCCGTTTCCAGATGGCGGGGCTTTGGCCCCACATAATCTGCGTTTGTTCCATCTGCGGGAGGAGTGTCCACGAGAATATTCATTCCTCCTACCTTGTCCGGCGAATCGGGAAGCACTGTCATGTTGGGGCCGGTTGCACGCAGGCCGGCGTCACTCATGTATACGGTAGTGGCGGCTGATTGCACACTGGCTATCGAGATGCGGTATACATCGCTCGATACCCAGTAGTTCACCCCATAGCTCACCGGGTAGCCATTACCATCGCCCAGGGCCGATAGTGGAGCCAGAATCGTATTGGAATCGCTGGGACATTTGAAAATCTGTGCACTTTTGAGGTAGGGCTGCGTGTAGGTGTACCATGTTCCATTAATCGTCCCACCGGAATATGTATATGCATGTGGAAACAGCTCATCGTAATCCTGGGTATATTGCATCACGCCCAACATGATCTGTTTAACATTGCTCACGCACGACGCGCGCCTGGCATTTTCCCTGGCCCTGGCAAAAACCGGAAATAGTATTGCGGCGAGTATTGATATAATCGCAATTACGACTAATAATTCTATCAAAGTAAATCCTACCTTACGCGTTCCCTGAGGATTTGGCGTGCTATTCATCTCTTCTCCTTGATATTTAAAAAACTTAACGGAAATGGCATTTGCAGCATTTACACAAACCGTGTTGTCGATTCTCTGGCGATTAATTGAACCGGTAAGGTGATTTTTTCAATCGCACCTCCCCTGCCCGCTTTTTGGATTTGCTCGTAGAGCAACTGTGCGCCTCTGATACCGATCTCCCGAAGCGGAATTTTAATGGTGGTCAATGCCGGGATAACATATTCGCTCATGTCCGCCCCATCAAACCCCACAACACTCACATCACGAGGAACATTCAGGCCGTTGTTCGCAAGAACTTTCATCACGCCAATCGCACTGTTATCATTAGCAGTAATTAAGGCTTTGGAATTCAATTGCTTCCAGCCAGAGTCGAGCCACCTTTGCATGGCGTTACCTGCTTCCTGGAAATAATTCACCTCACGATCAATAGGATAGCTGCCAGACTTATTGCGGACGTATTCCAATAAGGTTTCATCGAAGGGAATACCGGCCTGCTCCAATGCCGCTTTATATCCTTTTAAGCGTTCACTTGAATAAGGATCATGGTCCGATGCCAGAAGATAACTGATGCGCCGATGACCTAATGAGATGAGGTGTTCCGTTGCCAGTTTTGCAGCACCATAGTCATCGGCAACCACATTAGCGATATTCAAATCTTCGGATGGGAAAACGATCAACACTTTGGGCAATAATGCCGGTAGGCACATCGCAGGAATATCCACACTATGGCAAAAAAGCAGCAATCCATCCACTTTGGCCAAATCGTCTCGAGTGGGCCTATCAAGTAAGAGAATTCTCGATTTATGTTCATGGATGACGGACTGGATTCCACGGATCATATCACGGATATAGCCACCGTTATCGCTCAAATCACGAACCTGCATATCGTCATGCATGATACCAATCAACACAACGCCGATGGTGCCCTCAAGAACGTTTTTCGGCTGTGCAACGAAAGTTCCCCGCCCCTGCTGGCGCTCGATCAGCCCCTCTTGTTCCAGCAAGGTATAAACCTGATTCACCGTGGTCACCGCAACCTCATACTGCTCGCAGATTTCTGCAAACGACGGTAGCTTGTCGCCAGGCATTAATTCGCCTTGTGAAATCTTCTCCCGAAATTCATTTGCCAGGACGCGATATTTAGGCTGATTGCGTGTCAGGTTTTTCATGATAACGATGGTGAATCCATAGTCTTTCAATAGACTCACATCACTCTACCGATAGACTTATAATTTATTATTCCCCAATTTTCTTCTCTTTAAACATTTTTTTGCTAAACATCGCGCTCTGTCATTCCGAGCCTGCGAGGAATCTCGTAATAATGAACTAAAGCATCTGCCCCTATCGTATAAGTTTTAAAGAGGTGAAATGAGATTCTTCGCAGGCGCAGAATGACAGATTGCATGGCCAAGTCTTGGAACCGATATTCTCAAAACAACTATCGCCCCCTCTGATTTTCCAGAGGGGGCGATAGTTACATATCATCTGCAGGTGAGCTTAATTCTTGGGCGGCTCAATAAACTGCACAATCGCTGTGGCGTAGGGCTTGAGTACGATCGTCTGATACGGGCTCTTGGGCAAGTCGAGCGAACGCGGCAAGGCGGCGGCATCGTCGTAAATGCGAATGCGTGCCTGGCGCAACACGGCAAAGCCGCGAATGCCGATCTGCGCGGTGCGATCTTCGCCGGTGTTATTCACCAGCAACAGGTTGTGCGCGGTAGGCGTATTGAGCGCAATGGCCGAAATATCGGTATTCGAAGCTTCAACGTTCACGCGGGTTGAGCCTGCAGGCACGAAGCTGTTCCACAGCCACATTGCATAGTAAGCCGGGTAAGCGCGGCCGGCATCGTCTAACAATCCCCATTCGGGTGTGCTGGAAGCATTGTGAAACACCTGGTCGGCTACATAGGAAGCACCGGCCATATAGTTGGCCCACCAGGCACCCGAGATCATCTGCACCGTGCGCTCGTCTTCGGGCACGCCGCTGCTTGAGGTGCGCACCGCGCTGAGGTTTCCGATGGTGTAAAGCGGCGCGTTCTTCCAGCGTGAGCCATCGAGCTGTTTGGCCACAGCGCGCAGACGGCTGGCTTCGCGTGCGGTTTTCAGAAGCGTGGCATCATCGGGCTTGCCAACCCAGGTGCCGTAATCCTGCACTGTCAGGAAGTCCAGCCCTGAAGCGCTGCGCAATAACGCACGAATGGTGCCGGTTTTACCGGTGCTGCAAGCCACACCGCCCACACGGTAGTTACTGCTGATTTTCTTGAGCGCGTTACGGGCAGCGTTGTAATAGGCCACTACCTGGGCATCGTTGAGGTCGCTATCGCCAACAGCCAGTTCATAATAGCGCGCCTGGTTAGAAAGCGCGCGCGCCGTCTGTGTGGCGAAGCTGGCGTAACCACCGGCTTCGAGCGCCCAGGCGGGCGGATTGGAAATGACGATCAGCGGCTGGGTGCCGATGGCGCGGGCCGATGCCACGGCGGCTTTGAGGCGACTGAACTCAAAAGAGGGGCGGCCCGAGTCGGTGAGCGAGGCCAATTCACCGGCATCCAAACGGATGAAACGCGGTTTGAGTTCGCGCAAAGCACTGCGGAAAGGCGTGCTCTCCTGGAGGGGATAGGTTGCATTGCCACGCGCATTGGTTCCTGCGCCCACGGTGACATTGGCTGCCGGGCGCAAACGCCCGGCGGTTCGCAAGAAATCGATGTTAATCCCCGTCACACCGGTTTTAAGGGCGGCATCGGCTGGAGGAGTAGCGTCGGGCTTGGGCGGCGCGACCGGAGCTTTTTCGACAATCGGCTCGCCACTGCCTTCAATCTGGAGTTGATCGACGGTGAAGAAACGGGCGTCCCAGTCGCCGCGCATGGCGAACTGCAAGAGGTATACGCCGTTGAGGCGGCTGGTGACGGGGGTTTTCTTGTCGAGATCGCTTTTGAAGTTGTCGAGCGGAATCACGACCTGACGCCACTTGCCGATATCAAGGCGCACCGGCCACGGCAGCCGGAATACTTCGTCCTGGCCGTTTTTCTGGGTGCGGCGCAAGATCAATTCGACCCCGGTTTTATTTCCACCGCCGTTCAGGTAGAACGAAAGTTGGCGGGCACCGACTTTGGCCCAGGCTGCGCCATCGATGCGCAAGGAAGCCGAAGCCCAGGATTTTTGGGCGGCCTTGAAAGTAAATAAACCCGCGCCGCGTGAATTGGCAGCAAGGCTGGTTCCCGCAGTCGGCAAAATGTCGATCAGCGTCGCCGGAGTGTTGGCGGTTTTGGTGTTATCGTTAAACGTCCATTTTGAAACGCCGCTTTCAAAATCGTCGAGTAAAATTTTTACATCCGCAAAAGCGGTTCGCGGTGCAACCAAAAACATCGCAGCCAACGACAGGAGTGCCGGAATCCGCATCAAACTTTGGTTTTTCATGTGACTCAAATTATACCGCAATTGCATCGGTTAAAATAAATTCCATGAAGAAATCCAGCAAAGCCGCCACAGGCAAACAAGCCCTGCCCGATAGCAACATCGAAGCCCCTCCCCCCATCGTCGAAGCAGCGGCCAAGGCCACCAACGACTACGCCCTGCTCAACCCCTGCCAGGAAACCTACGCCGAGCACTTTACCGAAACCGATACCTGGCGCGTTTTCCGCATCATGTCCGAGTTCGTGCATTCGTTCGAGATCATGAGCAAAGTCGGCCCGGCGGTGGCGCTGTTCGGCAGTGCCCGCATGACCGAAAAGGCACCTTATTATAAGGACACCCAAATAGTGGCGCAGAAATTGGCCGAAGCGGGCTGGGCCGTCATTACCGGCGGCGGCCCCGGCCTGATGGAAGCCGCCAACAAGGGTGCCCAGTTAGGCAACCCCGACCCCACCAACCGCCTGGTCTCCATCGGCCTTAATATCGAACTGCCCTTCGAACAGGATCTCAGCCCTTACGTCGATACCGGCATTCGCTTCCGCTACTTCTTCTGCCGTAAAACCAACTTCGTGAAGTACGCCTCGGGCTTCGTCATCTTTCCCGGCGGCTATGGCACCATGGACGAACTCTTCGAAGCGCTCACCCTGGTGCAGACCCATAAGATCCAGAACTTCCCCATCGTGCTCTTCGGCACCAAATACTGGCAGGGACTCATCGACTGGATGCAGGAAACCATGGTACCCTGCGGCACGATTCTGCCTGCCGACCTGGATATGCTCCACCTCACCGACGACCCCGACGAAGTGGTGCGCTACATCTTCGAACACACCCAGGACGTGCGCCACCCCAATCACTGGGATGAAAAAACACCGCCCCGCCCCATCGGGCCGATTCCCGGACATCGGGAAAATAATCCGCGCGCCACAGAATCGAAACGCAAACCGACGCCGACATCGAAGTGCTAAAACAATGAAGAACGTCCAACATCGAACGCTCAACATCGAACGTTGAAATGCACTGCTTCGATGTTCAATGTTGGACGTTCGATGTTCGATGTTCCAGATTGCTCACTTTGTTCTAAACGCCTGCGCCAACACTTCGATATTCTCTTCAATATCGAAATTCTGCGCCACGCGAGCGCGAGCAATATGAGAACGGTGCAGACTTTCATTGTAATCAACCACCGCTGCGGTGATGGTATCGGCTAATGCCTGGGCACTACCGGCGTGGCAGAGGCGTGCGCAGCTTTCATCGAGAAAATCGGTAATCGCCCCGGCCTGCGTGCTGACAATGGGCAGCCCACAGGCGGCCGCTTCGAGCAGCACATTGGGCAAACCGTCGCGGTCGCCGTCGCGGGCTTGCAGGCTGGGCATCACCAGCAAGTCGGCTTCGCGCATCGCCTCATAGACTTGCTCATTGCTCGCCTGTCCCAGGAATTGTACTGCCAAACCCGATGGCATTTGCCGTTGCAACTCGCCACGGAGTGGGCCTTCACCGATAATGGTGGCCGAGAGCTGGTGTTCGCCATTTCGCAACAAATCCAGTGCTTTCAACAACACATCAAAACCTTTTTTCTCCACTAATCGCCCAACCGCCAGTATTCTGACAGGGTCGTATAAAGCCCGGTCGCCATAGAATTGATGCTGTAAAAGGTCGAGTCCATGTGGAGCATAGAACAGCTTCTGCGAGGCTTCGGGGGCAGCAGCCTGCAAAAGTTCGAAGCCGGGCCGGGTACAAGATGCGGCAAACTTAGCCGCGCGCAGTTTTTCGCCCAGATGTTCGCCTTCCACCCACAGGTCACGCGCGTGCCCGAAAAAACTCCACGGTATGCCTAATGCCCTCGCTGCCCCCATCGCGATATCTGCCGGAAACGAAGCCCAGGCAGCGTGGATGAGTTCGATACCGGCCAGGGCGCTGCCTTCGCGCCCCGCCCAACCCTTCCCCACTCCCTGCCAATAGACACGGTCGCGGCCTCGCACCCGGCCCATGAGGCGTGCTCCGCACATCACCGGGATGACGCGTGCCCCTTCTCCGGCTTTAAGCGCCCATACATCGATTTCAAAACCATCGCGTCGCAACGCCTCTATTTCGCGGGCGATGAAGGTTTCGGTGGGCGACGGATATTCGGCTAAAACATAGGCGATTTTCATGAGATTCCACCCTGCGCTTATACCTTAAATACTCTTACTGGCGACTTTTACGATAGGCGGTTGGAGTCACGCCTGCCAGTTTGCGAAATTGCGCCGAGAAAAAATAGACATCCGAGAAGTTTAAAGTATCGGCAATGCGCTTGAGCGGCCAATCGGTTTCCGCCAATAATTCACGCGCCCGGGCAATGCGACGCTGCATCACATAGCGATGGAGTGTCACACCGGTCGCTTCCCGAAAACGCCGCCGCAAGGTGCTCAGCCCCCAACCGCAATCGTGGGCCAGTTGCTGATAATCGGGTGCGAAGTGTTCATCTTCATCCAGTATTTTCAAAACCTGATTCAGCCAAGCCCGGTCTTGTGGGGTTTGCCGGCGCGTTTGAACCAATTCCAACAAGATGAGTTCCAAAAGCACGGTGGCCCTTCGCGCGCTCCACGAATCGGTGCGCAGAGCATTACCCATTAGTTCGTCGAAAAGCATAACGACACTCTCGTGCGGCAATGGTTGGGGCACCTCCGGCCACAGGTTCTCAGCCTGCCAGCGACTGACGATTGCCCCCTGAAACGCCACGTAGCGATGCTCCCACCACGGGCACCCCGGCGCCCGCCCAAACCGTGTCATCGGGCCGGGAAAGGTGGGCCAGATCCATCCGCCATGCAGTTCGTAAGCCTGCGCGTCGTATTGTAGCGCCAATTCGCCACGAGTCATGAGTTGGAGCGTGAAGTAATCGAACTTCTTCCCGACGGTCGCCGTGCATTGCGGCATATACCCGCAGTGCAAAAAAGTGAGGGCTTGCATGAATGATCATATTTTACAAAAACAAAGCCGGATTCCACATGGAGTTTTTCCTGCCACGACGGATAATTAAAACCAACATTCTCATTCCAGGGAGATCTCATGCCAATCGATACTGTTTTAAGCCCGTTACAACTGACCGAAGGAGAAATCAGATTTTACAAAGAAGAAGGATATTTACTTTTATCTGGCCTTTTAGACGAACTCGCCGCCGGTGAGATGAGAGAAGAAGTCCTCACCATTATGGAACGCAGCCAGAATCTCTCGCGCGAACGGCTGGGACAAGCGCAAAGCAGCCGGGAAAAACTGATCCAGACTCCGCAGTATCTGCGCGGCAGCAAACTGGATTCACTCGTCAACAGCACCGCATTGCAGTCGTTAGCCAGTCAACTGATGGAAGGTCCCGGCAGCCTTTACCTGCCCTTCACCGCCGTGAAATCGGGGGGAGGAGGCGGGCGTTTTCACTTTCACCAGGATAATCAATACACTCGCTTCGATGGCCCCGGCATCAATATCTGGATTGCACTCACCCCGATGACACCCGAAAACGGTTGCCTGCAAGTGGTGCCCAAAACCCATCTGGGCGGCACGATGGACGCGGTGGAAAACCCCGATGGCGACGGCCACCGCACCGTTGCCCAGGATCCGACGCGATTTCTGCCAATCCGGATGAGGGCCGGCGATGCCATCGCATTTTCTCGCCTCACGCTCCACGGCAGCGGCGTCAACCAGACACAAGAGCCGCGCGTGGCCTATGCGGTTCAGTTCCATCGCGACGATGTCAATGCTACCTGGGATGGCGAAACCAGGCGCTTGAAAGAGTGCCCACGCTACCCTAACATCGGCCCGGTCGATGAAATCACCCCGCCGCAGCACCGTTCGATGGATGGGCACTAATCGGCGCTGAAAAAACCGTGCTACAAAATGTTGGTAAGAAAGTCTAAATAACCACCTCCTCCCAAATCGGGCGTAGACATTACGCCCGATTTTTGTCTCATTTTGCGCGGAAAATACGAATTGTTTCCAAAATGTTTCGCCGCACCTCAAAAATGATGGCGACGGCAACTCCAGAGCGTGCTATAATGGGTCAATGTGACTCCCATATCCCTACAATATTTATGTTAAGGATGTAGCCGGGCGTCTCGGTAATTCACACACATTTTTCACAACTTCCGGCCACACAGTTCGTCGGTTGTGACAGTATGAGCCAGGTATCTTATCTAGCGATGGCGCTAGGCGTTCTCAACTTATTGTTGGTAGCGTCTGGTTTGCTATTGGCGTATTTCGATTGGAGCGCCGCGCGCCGCCGCGAGTTCCTCTACCTCTTCTTCGCCGAAGAACGCCCTGGCTTCAATTATTTCGCTGCCGCAAGACGACGGCGTGCCCAATTTACCCGGCTCGTCGTTGCATTTTTCATTCTTTTCCTGCGTGAATTCTTAGTCGCACTGCAATTTTCTTCGGTCTCGCGCCCTGGCGACTGGAATGCCTGGGTCAACTGGTGGGGCAGCAACTGGTGGGAGAACATCGCCTCCACCCCGGCCACGGCCTTTGCTTCCGACTTGCAAATCTGGATCTCCTGCCTGGGAATGTTGGGGATTACCCTGCTGGCGCTGGCCTTTTTATATCGCCCTGAGAAAGACCGGATTTCACTGACCGATACCATCGCCGTCAGTTTTCTGTGCGGTTGGACTTTGCTTCTGGCACTGGTCATGACAGGCCGCCTGGGCGAAAACGCCGTGGCGCCGGTGCATTTCATCGCCTCCCTCATTCGTATCGTGGTTGCCGTGGGAGCGATCTACTGGCTGCTCCGCCGCCGCGACCGGGTGATTGAAACCGGCTTGCTCAACTTCGATCCCGCCCTCATTGCCATGGCCATCGGGCTGTGGGTCGGCGGCATTCTGGCGAGCGAGTGGCTGGTCGCACCGGCCCTGGCTCCCATCGCCCACGTGGGTGCCTACATCGTCATCGTCGCCACCATCGGACGCGGCGTGCTCAACGAATATGAAGCCGTCGAAGGCTCACGCCACCGCCTGGGCCGCGAACGTCAGGTGATCGTATCGTTCCTGCAGCGCGTCGGTTCGGCCTTCACCGCCGATCTCGCAGTCGATAACGTTTTAAAAATCATCCTCGATTCGTCGCTCGAAACCACCGAAGCGCAAGCCGGGGCTATCTACCTCTATTCCCCCGAGCGCCATCTACTCGAACCCAGCATCGTTTCCAACTTCTTCCCGCCGATGTATGTCGATACCCCGGCCGCCCGTTCGGCGCACCGCACCGACGATTTGGAAGAAGAGATGAAGCACCAGTCGTTCGCCCTGGGCGAAGGCATCATCGGTGAGGTGGCTGCCAATGCCAAGGCGCAGATTGTGGATGACGTGCAGCGCGAAGGCATCATGCTGGGGTCGACCACCGACTACATGCGCAATCGCTCGATGCTGGTGGTTCCGCTGCGTATCCGCGACGAGCCTCTGGGCGTCATGGCGGTGCTCAACAAGGGACGCGGCTCGTTCAACAACGAAGACCGCTCACTCCTACAGGCACTGGCCGACCAGGGCGCGCTGTTCATCAACAACGCTATTCTGACGAGCGAAGTAGCGGCCCAGGAACGTTTGCGCCGCGACTTGCAAATCGCGCGCGACATTCAGCAGCGCCTGTTGCCCGACAAATGCCCGGTGGTGCCCGGTTTTGAAATCGGCGCGCGCGGCACCGCTGCCACCGAAGTGGGCGGCGACTATTACGACTTTTTCTGGGTCGATGAAGATCATCTGGGCATCGTGGTGGCTGACGTTTCGGGCAAGGGCGTGCATGCCGCTCTCATTGCTGCCATGATCCGCAGTGCGTTTCGCACCCAAGCGCGCGGCAATCCCGACGTGTGTTCGGTGCTTTCGGGTGTCAATGAATTCATCTCGCAAGACTTGCGCAGCGATATGTTCATTACTTGCATCTACGGCATTCTGGAAATCTCCACATGTCGTTTCTCCTGGGCGCGTGCCGGGCACGAGCCGCTCTTACTGGCTCATGGCGATGGCAATATCGAGTTGCTCAGTCCTCAGGGCTTTGCCCTGGGCGTGATCGATTCACCCGACTTCAACGACTTCATCGAAGTGCAGACCATCGATTTGCAACCCGGCGATCGCCTCCTCCTGTTCACCGACGGCCTGACTGAAGCTATGAATCACGATGGCGAAGAGTTCGGCATGGACCGCATTATGGAAGTGATGTCTGCGCCCGCCGGCACCCCGGCACCGGTAGTGGTGGCGGCAGAGAACGGAGCACCTGCCGTGACTCTGGTTTCGCCTTGCGCACCGGAATGTTCGCCCAGCGATCCGGAAGATTTAAAACGCATGGAATACGCCGTGGCCGAGCATGTGGGCACTGCCCCGCAAAGCGACGATCTGACCATCGTCTACCTCGCCGTAAAATAAGCCGTTATCATTCGTCGCCGCATCTTTCAACGCCCCATGCAAGACACCCTGCGCCGGTTCTGCCCTCAACTGCTGCTGTTAGGCACCCTGATTGGGTTGGGCTACTGGGCGCAAGACCTCAAACTCACCCCGCCTAAATCCACTCCCGATACCACGCAAAAAGACTCTTCCCTGCCGGAAAAGAGCCAAGCGGCACGGAAAATCGGAGAGGGCAAACTTTCCGATCCCCAGACGCTGGCGGTCACGGAAAAGGGTGTTTTGTTGGCGTTGAATCATGGCCCAAAGGCGGCTGTGCATCGTTTTACCCTCGATGGGCAAGAGCTTCCTTCCCTGCCCTTGCCCGCAGCGCTGACCGCCAACCCGATGCCGAACCTGCTTGCCCCCGGTTCCGGCGAGACCGTTTACCTGGCACGGGCACGCGCGCGCGGCATCTGGAAACTCGATGGCAGCCAGGTAGAAAAAATCAATGCCGAACTCACTCCCGCCGCCATTGCTTTTCGCAGTGGCGTTCTTTTTGTGTTGGGACACGAGCGGCAGGGCATCACCCGCATCGAAGGACAAAAACTGAGCAATATTACGCTTTCGGCTTTCCCTAATTGGGGCCATTTCTCGCGATTGCGCGTGCGCTCTAATGGCGATTTTTATGTTTACGCCGAAGAAGAACACCTGGTGTGGCGCTTCGACAAAAACGGCCAGTTGCTCGAAAAAATCGGAGGAGGAGGGGAAGCACCGCCAAAAACCAATCTCACTGCCGACCATATCGGGCGTCATTTCGATGTGGACGAGCAAGGCAATGTCTACTGGACATTGGGCGACTACGGCACCCTGTTTAAAATCGACGCCGCCACCGGCATCGCCTCTCGCTTCTGGCAGCGCCGGGACAAACAGCCCGGCTGGATAGGCAATTTCGCCAGCCTCAGGAGCCTGGTCGTGCAAAACGGCTTCGCTTTCGTTCTCGACCGCAGCTTCAACCGCATCACCGCCCTGCCGCTGGAGTGGGTAGCACCAGACGCTCCCAATGTCGCCACGCTCGATACCCGCGCCTTCGGTCTCGATTTCCAACTCAAGAGCAAAGTGCCTTACAAGGTATTCACCGCACCTCAAATTCACCTGCAAACCGAGTTTGCTGCCGGTAATCGCAAACTCCGCAGTGCCAAACTGATTCTGAAGGTGCGCGATTTTAACGGAAAAACCGTGGCGAACCAGATCTCGACCCCGGCTTTTAAAGACGGGCATGCCATCACCCTCGACTTGCCGGTTTTTACCCTGCCGCAGTTAGGTTGGTATCAAATCGAAGCCGCACTCTTTGCCGGAGATGATACCCAGCTTAAAAAACCACTGCTGACCCGTGTGCATTACATTACGCGCACCGTGGCTGACCCCTTGGTTCCCATCCCCCAACAGGAACACACCGGCTGGGACGACCTGCACACACCCCGCCTGGTGGGAACGCGCTTGCATCGTTATTCACTGCATCGCCCCAGCCAGATCGATGAGTTTGAAGCCGATATTCGTAATGCACGTAAAATCGGCATGCCGTATTTCACACTGCTAATCAATAGGAAGGATTGCACACCTGAAAACGCCCGCGCCATCGTCGAAAAGCTCAAATCCTTCGGCGACGAAGAGCCGCTTATCGAACTGTTGAACGAACCCAACCTGAACATGAGCGCCCGCGAGTATGTGGGACTGCTGCGTCCATGCCGCGACGCCATTAAAAAGGCCAATCCCCGCGCCCGCATCATGGGGCCGGTGCAATGCGGCACCGACTTGAAGTGGCTCGAAGCGTTTTTCATGGCCGGGGGCGGTGAGTTGATCGACGTGGTTTCGCTGCACACTTACGAAAAACACAATTCGATGGACGCCTCGCACTGGAACTGGAAGTTCACCCAAATTCGCGAATTGCTGAAAAAATACCAGTGCGACGGCAAGCCGCTTTACCAGACCGAGCACGGCTTTCTGGGCGATTATACCGGTCTCTTCATCCGACCACAGTGGCAAGCCAATCAAATCTTGCTGGAAAAGCTCGTCCTCGATCGTTTTGGCATCGACGATTCGAAGTACTTCTACTACTACGTCAATCAAAGTAGCTATCGCGACTACAGTGCCTACATCGTGAACAACGACCGCGAACTGCTGCCCGCCGCCGCCATGCTGCGCATTCGCAGACATCTGCTTCGCGAGGCAAAGTTCGTGCGCGCGCTTAATTTCACCAGCTCCGGTGACAAACTGCTCACAGCCAACCTCTATCGCGATGCGGAGCGCGACGTGGTTATTTTGCAGAACAACGGTGCACTCGATGCCATCGAAGTGAACACCGATCTGCCGCAAGGCACACGCGTCTTCGATTGCTGGGGCAATCAGCTACCGCTCACGGAGAGTCTCAAAGTAGGACGAACACCACTCTACTTGCATCTTCCCCGCGAAGCTCCTTTCGAAGTGCATCTCCCTGCGCAGGGACGTAATATTGCTGCCCAGGCCACCATCACAGTCGATGACGCCAAAGGCAGGCAGAGCATCGCGCGCCTGACCAACGGCCTGCTGGAATTCGATTTTCTCAATCAGCCCGAAAAAGTCGGTTTCCTGGCCTTTGACGAAAAACTACCACTGGAACTCACTCTGGAGTGGAATACCTCCCAAACCATTCATAGCGCTGTGCTCTACGCCTCTATGGCCGATAACGATAAAAGCACGCCACTGGCCTATGAATTGTGGGCACGCCGCAACGGCAAATGGCAAAAAATCAACACTGTTGACCAAACGCCACAGATGCAGTCATTCAACACCGGTAACACCTGGCACCTCACCGGTTACGAGAATCCCTGGATTTTCCACCACCTTTTCAGGCAGCCGGATGCCCTTGTGGCCGATGCCTTGCGTTATGTTTTCAAGCGGACAACATTCGGCCATTATCCCACCCGGGAAATGCGCGATAATATAGGGGCACGCATTGGCCAGAATTTTGCAAATCGGGTCGAACTGCGCGAAATTGAGATTTACGGTTCTTAGCGTTATAATGATGGCAGTAGCGCGTTATATGGACTTAATGTGCTTGTAATCCTCTGGCAAAAAAGACCCTGCTATACTTAGCAGGCCAAAAAAGAGAAACAGCACTTTGGCGTTATTTTGCGGTATTTGGTCGTAGGATTTACAAGACAACCATGAAAGTTGCCATCGTTCACGATTTTCTCATGCAGATGGGCGGAGCGGAAAAGGTCGTTGAAGTTTTTCACGACATGTTTCCCGATGCGCCAATCTACACTTCGGCTTATGACGCCGATGCAATGCCGATGTATTATAAGGCCTGGGATATTCGCACCAGCTTTCTGCAGAAGATGTGGATGAAGAAGCACTCCCATCGTATGGCGCTGTTCTTGTATCCGACAGCATTTGAATCGTTCGACTTGAGCGAATATGACCTGGTGCTTTCGTCCTCTTCGGCTTTTGCCAAAGGCGTGATTACGCAGCCGCATACCAAGCACATTTGCTACACCTACACTCCCATGCGCTATGCATGGACAACCCGCCGCTATCTGGAAAACGAACGTTTGGCCGGCCCGGTTCGCGCCCTGATGACGCCCGGCATGCATTACCTGCGCACCTGGGACGCCATTACCGTGGATCGCGTCGATAAATACATTGCCATCTCGCAGGCAGTGCAGGCTCGTATCCAAAAATTCTATCGCCGTCCCAGCACTATCATCTGCCCACCCACCGAAACCACTCGTTTCTTCCCGGATAGCGATGTTGGCGATTACTATATCATCGTCGCTCGTCTGATTCCCTATAAGCAGCTCGACCTGGCGATTGAAGCCTTCAACTGCCTGAAGCGCCCGCTCAAGATCGTGGGCACCGGTCGCCAGTATAAAGCGCTCAAAGCTATCTCGAAATCTAATATTGAGTTTCTGGGGCGGGTGGACGATGTCGAACTCCCGGGCCTGATGGCGCGCGCCAAAGCCTACATCATGCCCGGCGAAGAAGATTTCGGCCTCACCCCGGTGGAAGCCAACGCCTGCGGCCGTCCCGTCATCGCCTACGCCGGTGGCGGCGCGCTCGATACGCAAATCGACGGCGTAACCGGCGTACTTTTCCGCGAAGCCACCCCGGCCGGACTCATCAACGCCGTGCGCGAAGCCGACCGCATCAATTTCGATTCCGAAAAAATCCGCGCCCATGCCAAGCAGTTCGATACTTCGGTGTTCCGCGAGAAAATGTGGAATCTGCTTCAGTCGGAATGTCCGCAATTGGGGCCGCCCGTTCAGCATAGCCTGAACGATTCTACCGTTTTGCCGGCCGTTCACGAAGATGTAGCACCCCTGGCTCCAACGACCGGATCACTTTCTGCTTAATTTACCGCTCATGTTCTTACGCCGTGCCATTCGACGAAAAGCCCGGCACGCCCGCACATTACGCCAATCTCGTTAGCGAAAAGCCGTTGTGATATATTCTCACGGACAGATGCAAACAGTATGATGGATATATCCACTGATAATACCTCTTCCCAAACGCTAAGCCCCTCAAGCTCTCCTGCTCCGCCAGCTCAGCATTTAACGATTATCAAGCCGCCGCAGGGTTGGGCCGCACTCGACCTTAAACAACTTTGGTTATTCCGCGATCTGTTTTGGACTTTGGCCATGCGCGACATCAAACTGCGCTACCGCCAAACCGCCCTGGGAGCACTGTGGGTCATCATTCAGCCGGTGATGGCGGCATGTATCTTCGCCTTTATCTTTGGTAAAGTCGCGGCTTTGCCCAGTGAAGGCATTCCCTACATCGTTTTCAGTTTTGCCGGTCAGTTGGGCTGGAACATCTTCAACAATACCCTGGGAAAGGCCAGCGGCAGTATTGTCGGGCATTCAGGCATGATCTCCAAGGTCTATTTTCCGCGCATGATCTTGCCCTTTTCCAGTGCCCTGGGCAGTCTGCTCGACTTTTGCATCGCTTTTGGCATTTTCCTTTGTTTTCTGGTTTATTTCCAGATTACTCCGGGCATCCAAATCTTACTGACCCCGTTCTGGCTGCTCATCCTGCTGGCCCTGGGCATCGGCCTGGGCTTAATTGCCAGTGCATTAATGGTGAGTTACCGCGATGTCGGGCACATCTTACCAGTCTTGACCAACCTGCTGCTTTACGCTAGCCCGGTGCATTATTCGCTTCAAGTCGCCCTCGACAAGGTGGGGCAGCAGTGGCAATTCATCTTTCTTCTCAATCCCCTTTCCGGAGCCATCGACGGCTTGCGCTGGTCGTTGCTTAACACCAGTCCGCCCCAATGGCCCTACGTCGTCTACTCCACCACCGCAGCTTTTGTCATCCTGACTGCCGGTATGATCATTTTCAAGCGTCTGGAGCGCAACTTCGCCGATATTATTTAAGCCGTTACCCGATCTACCCCCGTCCACTTGAATCACCCGTTCTATGAGCACATCTTACGCCGTTCGCGTCGAAAACCTGGCCAAGAGCTACATCATCGCTCACGAACATCGCCCCACAACCCTGGGCGAGGCAATCAGCAATCGGGTGCGTACGCCGTATAAAAGAAAGACCAGGGAAGAATTTTGGGCGTTGCGCGATATCTCTTTCGATATTCCGCAAGGCGAAGTTGTCGGCATCATCGGGCGCAACGGTGCCGGAAAGAGTACCCTACTCAAGATTCTCAGCCGTATCGTCTCGCCCACCCAGGGCCAAATTGAAATGCGCGGCCGTGTCGGCAGCTTGCTGGAAGTGGGTACCGGCTTTCATCCCGAACTGACGGGGCGGGAGAATATTTTTCTCAACGGTTCGATTTTAGGCATGCGCCATCGGGAAATTGAAGGCCATTTCGATGCCATCGTCGATTTCGCCGGTGTGGAACAGTTCCTCGATACACCGGTCAAGCGTTACTCCAGCGGCATGTATGTGCGCCTGGCTTTTGCCGTGGCCGCGCATCTGCGTTCGGATATCCTTATCATCGACGAAGTGCTGGCGGTGGGCGATGCCGAGTTCCAGAAGAAATGCCTGGGCAAGATGCAAAGCATTGCCAGCGGTGAAGGGCGCACTATCCTATTCGTCAGCCACAATATGACTTCGGTGCGGGCTTTATGTCAACGGTGCGTGCTGCTAAGTAAAGGATACGTAGCATTCGACGGTGCCTGTGAAGAGGCGACCGAGCATTATCTGGCACAGCTCAAGGGTGAAGCCAATCCACAGGGCGGCGATGCTTCTTCCGTACATATCCCGGGTGAGTACGACCTTGCCGTACACGACAATCCATACGGTAAGGATATGCTCATCCAGAAAGTTCTCTTGCGCAACCAGGCGGGCAGCCTCAGCAATCAGGTGAAGATGGGAGAACCGTTTACCGTTGAAGTCATCGTCAAGAACTCCGATCAGTATCTCGACCCCAGCGTGCTTTTGATGTTCAAAACGCCCGATGGCAATTTGGTTTCTTCACTCGGCACCAATATGCAGCAACCTCGTTCCCAGTCCGGGCGTGCCGCGACCGAATGTTACCAGTTCCACATCACATCGCTGCCTGTGATCCCCAACACTTACGAAATCGACGTCTTGCTGCGCAACGGTCCCAAAGGCAAATTTGTCAAAATAGATCGCGTTTCAAGCCTGATCCAATTAAAAATCCAATCGGCTGACGTGATGCAAAGTGGCTATGAGTTTTCACGCCAGGATGGGCAAATTTATCTTCAGGCCACATGGGACCGCTTGCCCCACAGTTAGCCCTGACTGCCATTACATCAGGCCAAGGAGCTAACATTATCGAGAGATTTTGCGCCGTCGCCAGTTTTTTGCGCGGTTTATTTCTTATCCGTTAGTGCTATGAATATTCAAGAAAACCACAATACCCCCCGCATATTGGTCAACTATGGCAATGGATGTGAGGTTCTTGATTTCTTTGCGCAAACGCAATGGCAATCTTTGCCCGCCCAATTCGTATGGTGGAGTAAAAGCCCACAGGCCTTGCGCCACGTCAAAGAGCGGCTGCCCGAGGCACAACTGATTCAATCTCAAACCCGTCACCTGACTGGCCTGACTCCTCCCTACCCGTTGCAAGCTGTTTTCCCCCAACTCTGCAACGATGCAAAAATTGAGGCCGCAGCCCGTACTTTCCCACAAGAATGGATGGAATATGTCCTGCGATGGGACAAAGCCCGCGCCGCACAGTTGGGGCAGGAACTAAATAAGATCTATTCCTTGTTTGCCGCTTTGCATCTGGCGGAAGCGGTGCGCATAACAGCTACCGTTCAACCCGACCTCTTGCTCTTACGTGGCGGCACGGTTCTCCTGGATGCGGCGTTAGGTAACGTCGCCAAGACCTACGGCATACCTGTCCTCTACACAGAACGCGGCGCTTTTCCCGACAGCCTTTTTCTGGCACCGGCCGTCATCGGGCCGGACATGACAGCGCATCCCAGTTTCACCGAATCAAAAAACGATGAAACCCAGGTTTATTCCGACGCATTCATCGAAAGGTACATGAACCACGATCGTAGCGCCTGGATGCAGCCAGGCCGGGCAAGTGAGGCCGACTTGCGCGCGCGCTGGAATATTCCCGAAGATTACCGCATCGTTTTCTATGCTGCCCAGCGGCCCGCCGATGCCAATATGTTGTTGAACTCCCCGCACTTTTCATCGAACGGAGACTTTATTCGTTACGTCGTGAAGGCACTCGAAGGAGTGGAAAAAACGGCGTTGGTCATTAAACCACATCCTAAAGAGCTGCCTGAATTTGACGCCGAAATACACCAGGCAGTGCAAACCGCCAAACAAAACGGCATCATGGCGCTGTGCGATCGTGAAGTGAACATCAAAGACGCGATCGGGCTTTCGTCTGTCGTGGTTTCAATCAACTCCACTACGGGGCTTGAAGCTCTGTTATACGGAGTGCCTGTGGTTGCAGGTGGTGAAGCATATTACACCCACCACGGTTATACCTTCGACGTCAAAAGTGCGACCGATACCCAGGAACTGGAGTGTTTGCGGAATTTCCTTAGAAAACCCGACTACCCACCTGCCCGCCAGGCGGATTTTCGCAATTTCATCTGCCGACTCAACGCCCACCACCAATTTTTTAAAGAATCGGCGGAAGGCCAGAACTCCCCGGTAGAGTACGTGCAAACGATCGTCGATGCGGCAGCCAGGCAATCTCGCCGCAGCGATGACCGGCGAACCCGCATTCCCAGTGATGTCCTGTGCGCTGCAGATGCACTTTTGCAGGAATATTCCATCCTCGGCAGCTTGTCGACATCCGCACCGTTGGAGTTGCTCAAAAGCCATCTCCGGCACAAATGGATCACCCGGCGCAGTTGAGTTTGCCTACCCTGAGCAAAGAAGAAACCCTGTGTTCCACACTTCCTGCATCTTCTTCTCATTTTAGAGATACTGGTTTTGGGTAATGTCGGACGGAACCGATTCTTTTAGTAACTTCATATGAAGTGTGTCTCTCAACTCTACGGCAAGCATCCTGAAAGTGATATCTATATCATAGGCACCGGTGCCAGTACGCGTGTCTTTCCATTGTCGTTTTTAGAGGGCAAAATCACCATCGGCTTGAACCAGGCCTGGAAGCTTTTTCCGATTCAGTATGCCGTTACCATTCACCCCGAACTCAACATGCCCGAGTGCATGCCGGGTGAAACACCCCAACCGGAAATTACCTGGGTTACCAAACAATCGAAGAGCCGTGGCCTGCATAAAGCCGGTCTGCTGACCCAGGCGCAGTTGGAACACATCGAGCAACGCTGCTACTCCTTTGAAGCCGATCGCGAAGAAAGCGACGGCCCTGCTCCCAGCGTCAGTGAAGCCGCCCGTATTACCCGCTGGCTACGCGAGGCCACGCCGGGGCGGCTCTATGTGTGGGGGACGATTTCAACCACCGCTGCCAACCTCGCCGCCAATATGGGCGCGCGCAATATCATTTTCATCGGTTGCGACAATTGCGCTCTGGAAGGAAACCATCATGCCCACGGACAACATACCCGGTGGCTGGGAGCATCGCCCGAGGTACGTTATCGTGAATACTACGAAGCTGCGGCTGAAACCAGAAGTGTTCTGCGCGAGCGCGGCATCAACGTCATGAGCCTGACGCCGTTCATGGGCCTGGAATCACCTGAATACGATTTCGCCCGGCTCTGCGACGAACTGCAATTGCCGCGCTTCGTGGACAACAAGGACATTTCACCCAACAGCCACGACTCTCTCTTGCAGAAGGTAGCAGGCAAACTCAAAAGGAAACTGGCCGCCAGGGCATCGTAAAAAATATGGGATACGGCGACGACATCATGGCCACCGCGACGGCGCGCGAACTACGGAAAAAACATCCTCGCGCTAAAATCGTCGTGGGCGACGGCAAGCAGGAGCACTGGTCGGTGATCTATGAGAATAATCCTCACCTCGCCCGTTTGGCCCAAACGGCTCCTGGCGACGAGGTTGTGTGGCTCCAGGAGTACCCCGGCAATCGTCCTTATCTCGATTACGCCAAAGTCATTCCATTTAAACGTCACTTCTTCCGTCAAGAATTTCGTGTGCGTCCGGGCGAACTTTATTTTTCTCCCGAAGAACAGACGCAGGCCGAGGAATTGACACAAGGTTTGCGCGAATTCGTCGTCATTGAACCCAACGTCAAAGGCACCCTCTCCGGAGACAACAAAGACTGGGGGTTCGATAAATGGCAGCAACTGGTCAATCGGATGGGCAGCGAATACTCCTTCGTTCAACTCGGAGCACCCGATACCAAAACATTGATCGGGGTTAAGCGGATAGAAACCCCGAATTTTCGGATTGCCTGCGCCATACTGGCGCGTGCCCTGGGCTGCGCCACCAGTGAGGGCGGGCTGCATCATGCCGCCGGTGCGCTCGGCGTTCCAGGAGTCGTGGTTTTTGGAGGACATACCCACCCCGACACCACAGGCTACGACGTCCATACCAACCTCTACGTGGAACACGGCTCACCCTGTGGTATGCTCGCTCCCTGCAAACACTGCCGTAAATGCATGGATGCCATCACAGTCGATATGGTTGCGCAGGCACTCAGCCAACGCCTTCAAGAATCTGCCCGCCGCAACCAGCGGCAGTGAACCCAAACAAGCCCCGGACACAATTCATATATACTGCTGTTCCAATTTTCAAGGATTTCTCAATGTCTTCTGCGTCTGTCAATCGTCTTCGGCACCAGTTAAGGAATGTTCCTGTGGTCGCTCCTTTCCGTTACATTTACCGTTGGCTAAACATGCCGCAAAGTCTGGCTCGCATCGAGCAGCTTCAAATTCAAAGTTTAAATCGCCCCAACAGCGTGTATCTGGGCGACTATAAAGCACTCTTGCGCACCTCATCCGGGCATTTGATGTATGTCGATACCCGTGACAGCGGTCCAGGTGCCCAACTCCTGATGAACGGCACCTGGGAACCGGCTATCGCTTCGCTTTTCCAAAGGCTCATCAAACCGGGAATGAACGTGCTTGAAGTGGGGGCCAACCTCGGCTTCCATACGCTCCTGGCGGCTCAAAAATGCGGCTCCGAAGGCCATATCTGGGCTTTTGAAGGCCACCCCGGCACCCACCAGTTGCTCAAACGCAATATCTATACGAACGGCTACTTCCTTTTTGCCCAAACCGTCCCTAAACTCGCCCACGACCATATCGGCGAAGTGGAATTCAACATTTGCGAAGGCTTGCCCGGCAGCAGTTCCATCGGCACCTTCGACGATGCCAGCCAGACACGGATGGAAGAGCTTGGCGTGCAAACCCGCACCATTAGCGTTCCCACCACCACAGTAGACGCCGAGCTTCCGCCGGACGTGAAAATCGACGTCGTGAAAATCGATGCCGAAGGCAGCGAACCCTTCGTATTGGCCGGCATGGACGGGATTATTAAACGCAACCCCGATATTGCCATGATCGTGGAGTTCTATCCCCGCAATTTCAATATGACGCAAACCGATCCGGCTGCTTTCCTGGAGAAGTTACAGTCCTACGGTTTCATTCTGCGCCATATCGAACACTCCGGTGCCGTTTCGCCCATTAGCGCCAAAGAGCTCCTGGAGCGTCGTTCGAGTGAACTTTTCCTTTCGCGCCACCAGAATTGGAAAGCTAAACACCTCTCCTGACATCCCGCTTCGCTCACTCACCATGATCTCCCATCGCCTGAAGAATGCCGTCACACGCCGATTGCATCCCTACCTACCTTATAAAACCATCCAGGCGCTCGAACTGCGCAGACAGCATGAACGGATGCGTGAATCTGAAGTGGAACCGCACCAGGCGGTGCTCGGCTTAAAGGACCGTTCGCTCTTCGAGTTGTTCCCCGGCATCGAGGAGCAGGAAGTATCGCTGCCTCCGGCTCAATTCTACCGCCCGGCCAACATGGTATTGCCCTTGCCCGAGTTCTTGAGCCTGGCTGCCATCTGTCGTTTTCGCGCCCCGCGCCGCATCTTTGAAATTGGAACCTACTTGGGATCGTCCACAGCGATCATGGCCCAGAACACGCCTGCGACCACGGAGTTGTGGACTCTCGACTTGAGCGAGCAAGAGATGCAGGCGCTCAATCTCGATTTTGCTGTCGGCAGGGATTTCGTGGGTACCCGGCACGCGGCCAAAATAACCCAGTTGCGCGGCGACTCCCGCAAATTCGATTTCTCCTCCTACAAGGGCAAAATGGACCTGGTGTTCGTAGACGCCAACCACGCTTATCCTTTCGTGAAGTTCGATACCCAGGTGGCTTTCGACCTACTGGCTCCCGGCGGAATTATTATCTGGGACGACTACGTGTGGGGTGACTACCCCGAATGCGCCGGAGTGGCCCGCCACCTCAACGAACTGCACCTTCAAAAGCCAATCTACCATTTGGCCCACACCCGGCTGGCCATCCACCTCGACGCGGCCTGATGTTGTTGAGGTCATATCATTCTGATTTACTTTGCCTGTTCTTTCCAGGCATTTTCAGGCTCAATTATTAAGAAATCAGTATGAATAGCGAAACGGCAAAAGTTTTGGCAAATCACGAACGTTCCGGCACGCCGGTGCGTGTGTTTATTGGTTCTGGAGAAGCAAGCCGTCTGGAAAGAAAGACGCTGATCTACTCGATCTACAAAAACACCTCGCGTCCTATCGACCTCTACGTCTTCAACGGCACCCACAATGCCGTGGAACATAACGATGAGCCACCGGTGCTGGCTCCGCTGCCCCTTGAGATCAAATATCGTAACGTCACCGAATTCTCGCTCTATCGCTATCTCATTCCGCAGTTGTGCGGACAGGAAGGCCGTGCTATCCACCTCGATTCGGACATGATTTGCCTGGGCGACATCGGGGAACTGTTCGACACACCGATGGACGGTCACGACCTGCTGGCCAAACGTGCCTATGGCGACAATACCTGGGGCACCAGCGTTTCACTCTTCAATTGCCAGAGTTGCCGTTTCGACCTGGAAGAAATATTCCGCGAAATAGAGGCCGGGAAATACACCTACACCGAGTTCTCACAACTGGCACCGGCCTATCTGACCCAGCATCCCATCTCCATTGGCGAACTCGACCCGCAGTGGAACGTCTTCGATTTTCACGACGACCAGACTCGCCTCATCCACTATACCGACCTTTTCCGCCAGCCGTGGAAGTATCCCGGCCATCCCTATAGCGCTCTGTGGTTCACCTACTTTAAGGAAGCCCAACAAGCCGGGTTCGTGACGGATGAAGATATTGAACTCAGCGTCATGCGCGCTTACGTGCGCACCGACATCCGCAACGGCGGTGTTGCTGCACCGGCGCCATCCCTGCCTGGAAAAATCAAGCGCAAGCTGAAATCGCTGGTGCGTTAAAACGGCCCCAACGGCCATTGACCCAATCGCATCTCACTTTTTGCAATGCCGCAAAACCGCACCATTTATGTCGGCACGCCCGAACTGGCACAACACCACGCAAAGGCACTACAACGCGAATATGGCGATACCGCACCGGTAACGATCATGTCGCCGGCGCAGGCAATGCAGGAAGCCTCGCCCCACAACGTGTATCTGTTCTACAACGAGTGCCAGCCCGATGTCCGGCAAGCCGTGGAGTATCTGGTTGAGCGCCACTGCCCCACCCTCTTAACCCCCGATGGCATTATCGAATGGCGCAGCGCCTGGGAAGGCGGTTCGCCTCAAGGCTGGATGCGTCCGGTCATAGCGCACAAGGTCGCTTGCATCGGACAGGCCCAGGCACGCATTCTCACGACCTGGGGCAATGCTGCAAAATGCGAAGTCGTGGGCATGGCGCGCATGGATACCATGCTGGGGCGCAGCCCACGTACCCGCTCGGCGGGCCAGCCCTTCCGCTTGCTGGTGATGACCGCCAAAAACCCTGGTTTTACCCCGGCACAACGCGAGACCACTACAGCTTCACTGGCAGCGCTCATCGGCTGGTTGACGGCTAAAGAACAAATTGACGGCATTGCCTATGAGGTCGTCTGGCGGATTGCCCCCGAACTCGCCCGGGAGTTTGGCCTCGACCAGGAACCAATGGACACAAGCGGCCAGGAATTAGCCGCAGTGCTGGAAAGCGTCGATGCCGTTATTTCGACCCCTTCTACTGCGCAGCTCGAAGCCATGTTGCAGGGCGTGCCTGTCGCCACTCTCGATTTCCACGGTGTGCCTCCCTACCTGGCTACGCCGTGGCTGCTTTCGGCACCGGCGCACTTTAAAACCGTGATTCCCGAGCTATTTCATCCGGCACCGGAAAAAATGGCCTTCCAGAATGCCGTATTGCACGATCAATTGGAATGCGCCTCGCCTGCGGGGCCGCGTCTGGTGGCCTTGATTGAAGCCATGCGCCTGCGCGCGCGGGAATGCCACGAGCGTGGCGAGGCTCTCACCTTTCCTTCTCCTTTATTAGCCGAAACGATGGCACCTACCAAGATTTCGGCAAATGAAGGGCACAATATTTTGGAACTCACCGCGCGTAACCAGGAACGCACCATCGCCCAACTCACCCAGCAGTTGGAACAGGCCCAACTCGATGTATCGGGTCTCCAAGAACGCTTGGAACGCTATGAAAAATTTTCGTTGTTGGGCAAAATCGCGCGGATGCGGCGCAAAATGAAGGGGATTCCGGGATGAGTGCCTCTGATTTTTCGGCCCCGGTATTTTGCACCGTGGCAACGGCTTCTTTCCTATCGCAAGCCGCAACTTTAGCAGGAAGTCTGCAGTTTTTTCATCCTCAATGCAGCCTCACGGTGCTGGTGGCCGACCAGGTGTCTGAACTGCAGTTCGAACGTTTACAAAACCAGTACGCTCCACTCGGGCTGAAGCTGGTTCCATTGGAACAACTCGCATGTGCCCCCGCAGTTCTCGAACGCATGACGTTCTATTACACGGCTTTCGAATTGTGCTGCGCCCTGCGGGGGCTGTTGCATGATTATATCTGGCGTTCGACGAAAGCAGACAGATGGATTTTTCTCGATTCTGATATCTTCGCTTATGCCCCACTGACACCTTTGCTGGAAGAGCTGGACGATGCGACTCTATTGCTCACTCCCCACCGCCGCAAAAGCCTCGACAGCGCCCATGCCCCCTATCTCGAACGCGATCTGCTGCGCGGTGGCCTCTACAATGCCGGGTTCGTGGGCGTGCGCCGCTGCCCGGAAGCTGAACAGTTCATTAAGTGGTTTACGGACAGACTGGAAAAATATGCGCTGGACGACCCATACCAACGCACCTGTTTTGCCGACCAACTGTGGCTCAACCTGGCCCCGCATTCGTTTGAAGGGGTAAAAAGCACCCGCCACCTGGGAGCTAACGTCGGTCACTGGAATGTCTTTGACGGTAGATTAGAACACCAGGCCCAAAGCGACAGTTTCTTATTTGACGGCCAGCAATTGTTGTTTTTCCATTTCAGCGGATGGGATAAGCAGACTCCCGGCGCGGTCTCGCGCCATTTACGGCCCGGTCAGGAACTGCCTGCCTCCAGTCAACCAGAGTGGGATTTACTGGCGGCCAAATATGTCCGGGCGCTGGAAAAGCAGGAAATCAACACCCCTCCGTTTGCCTACGGGTTTGCGCAGTTTACGGACGGACGGGCCATTACGCCGTGGATGCGCAGGCACTTCTATGAGTTGTGCGAAACTAACAGCATACCGTTTGACGGCTCGCCATTTTCGCAAGCTGATTATTTTTACGCCAAACAGCAAAGTGTGCTTCATCCTTCGCTGGCACGGCGTGTTGCGCGGCGCCTGAGGCATAAGTTAAAACCATGACGACTCACAAGCCACTCAAAATAGCCGTCTGGTATAACATGCCGCATTGCGGGGCCAAACGGGCACTTTACTCGCACGTCAAGGGGCTGGTGGAGCGAGGGCACCAGGTGACCTGTTGGACGACCAGCCTCTCGGACCGGCAGTATCTCCCCCTTTCGGATCTGGTGACCGAACACATCGTTGACTTGCCCAGGCGCTGGCGCACGCAGGCGGGGCCGCTGGCGACATTTTTTCAACCTTACCAGGACACGCTCTTCAACATTGAGGGCATGAAGGAGCACAGTCGCCAGTGCGCGGCGCAGATCAACGCCGGTGACTTCGACGTTGTTTTCGTCAACCAGTGCGCCAGCTTCGCGGTGAGCTATCTGGGACGCTATCTCTCCCAACCGAAACTGCTCTATTTGCAAGACCCGCTTCGCGTGTTGTACGAAGCCACGCCCACTTTGCCCTGGATGGCCAAAGTCCCGGCGGTGAGTGCGCTGAAAAAACTTTCGCCCCTGCACTGGAAGAATGTGGCGTACGATCATCTTTGTGTGAGCGCGCTGCGTCAGCAATTAAGAGACGAATGGGAGAACGTCCGCACTTACGACAATGTGCTGGTCAACTCGTATTTCAGCCGCGAGGCCGTGGCACGCGCCTATGGCATCGCGCCGCAAGTGTGTTACCTGGGCATCGATACATCGCACTTCGCTTCGCCGGTTGCCATTGAACGGGAAGATTTCGTGCTGGGCGTGGGTCAGATTGCCCCGCGCAAGAACCTGGAATTGGCGATCGAGGCCATTTCACTCATTCCCTCGCCGCGCCCTAAACTGGTCTGGGTCGGCAATGCCGCCGATGCCGGCTACCTGCAACAATTACAAACCCAGGCCGCCCAAAGCGGCGTGGAGTTCGAGCTGCGCATCCGCGTGAGCGACGAGGAACTGATTCGCGCCCTGCACCAGGCACGCCTGATGCTCTATGTTCCTAAACTGGAACCGTTCGGGCTGGCTCCCCTGGAAGCCAACGCCTGCGGCACGCCCGCAGTCGGTATTCGTGAAGGCGGCTTACGAGAGACGATTCAAGATGGAGTCAACGGTTTGTTAGCCGAACCGCAGGCTCAGGCGGTGGCCCAGGCCATCGCTACGCTGTGGAGCGATCCAGCACTGGCCCAACGCCTGGGGCAACAGGGCCGCAAACTTGTCGCCGACCGCTGGAATGAACCAGACTCGATTACCCGACTGGAAAATAGGTTAGCCGAGGTGTATTCCAACCACCGCACTTCCAAGAACTGATGCCACACAAACACACATCACCCCAAAGAATCGCTTTCATTTCTGCTCTCACCGGTGTGCCGTGGGGTGGCAGCGAAGAGTTGTGGTCGCGCGCCGCAGCCTTGCTGCATCAGCGGGGCCATGCCGTATTTGCCAACACCCACTGGTGGCCGCAAAAGCCGATAAAACTCCAACAATTGGAAAACGGCGGCGTGCAGGTGACCCAGCGCCGCTTTCGCGCGCGTGACAAAATCCTCGATGACACTCTGTGGCGTGGCCGCTTGCAGGCCAAAATCTACGGCTGGCTCGACGAGGTGAAGCCCGAACTGGTGGTGATTTCACTTGACAGCCAGTGCGCCGGAAGAGACTGGATGGCGGCCTGTATCGCGCGCAACCTGCCCTACGTGCTCATCGTGCAGGCAGTAATTGAACAATATTGGCCGGGCGATGCCGCCAACCTGCTGTTGGCCGAAGGTTATCGCAAGTCCCGCAAAATCTATTGCGTCTCCCATAAGAACCGGGAATGGCTGCAAACCCAGTTCGCTCAGGACCTCCCTCAAGCAGAAGTGACCTGGAATCCGTTCAACGTACCGTTTGAAGAAGCACCTGCCTGGCCCACCGATGCCGGCAGCTTGCGCCTGGCGTGTATCGGACGGCTGGACCCGGTCGCCAAAGGCCACGATATCCTCTTTCGCGTGCTGCAACAGCCCAAGTGGAAAGCGCGTGCGCTCACGGTTTCGATCATCGGCGAAGGTGGATACGAGCAGAGCCTGCGAAACCTAGCCCAGTACTGTGGTTTGGAAAATGTAACTTTCGTGCCTTTCACCAACGATATCCGTGCGGTGTGGCAAACCCACCACGGGTTGGTGCTGCCTTCGCGTTTTGAAGGTTTCCCGCTGGTAGTGCTCGAAGCGATGTTCTCTGCCCGCCCCTGCATAGTGACCGATGTCGCGGGCAACGCCGAATTGATTGAAGACGGAGTTTCAGGCTTCGTCGCCAAGGCCCCGACGGTCGAGTTCGTCGATGAAGCGCTCGAACGATTGTGGAGTGCCTGGGAAAGGGGCGAACTGCAAACCGCCGGGCAGCAGGCGGCCAAAGCCACACGTACCGCCATCACCGCGCCGCCCGAAGAGAGTTTTGCCCATAAACTGGAGAGTTTGTTCGCACCTACCTCATGAGCAACCCGTTGTATACCATCATCATCGGCACCCGGAATCGGGCCGATCACCTGCGCCCGACTCTTGAGTCGTTGGCGGGGTTGCTGCTCGAGCCGGGCGCTGGTGCGGAACTGATTCTGGCCGACAACGGCTCCACCGACGCCACCCAAACCGTTTTGGCCCAAGCGACACCGGCTCTGCAGGAAGCGGGAATTGAAGTGCGCAGTGTCAACGAACCCCAGCCGGGAGCCTGCAAGGCGCGCAATCGGGCTTTACAAGCAGCACGGGGCGAATACATTTTCCTCACCGACGACGATGTGCGCATACCTGTGGATTGGCTACAAACCATGAGCGAACCGCTTCGCGCCAATCGCGCCGACGTGGTGGCCGGTGGAGTGCGTATTGCCGATCATTTGTTGCGCGACTGGATGACGCCTTTCCACCGGGCCTGGATGGCCTCCACTGAAGACGATAAAACCTTGCGGCCAAACGATGAACCTTCCCGCATCATCAGTGCCAATATGGCATTTTCGAGGAAAGTTTTGGATATGGTTCCCGGCTTCGATGAAGAACTGGGGCCAGGGGGGTTGGGGTTTTGCGATGACATCCTCTTTTCTTTGCAAATGAAAGAGTGCAAACTTCGCCTTTTTCCGATGTGGCAGATTGAAGCCGAACATCATTTCGACGGGTCACGCTTGACTTACCAATCCTTAGTGAAACGTGCCGAGGCCGAGGGCCGCTCGTGTGCCTATTTCTGGTATCACTGGCTTCACCATCCGGTTCCCATGCCTCGACTGAAAGAACGCATTTTTTCCCTGCAGCTAAAAGCGATGCAATACCAAAACGGCAAACAAGACGAAAACCGGGAAGGCTGCAGCGAAGCGGAGATGCGGTTAATTCAAAAAGTGCAGTGTTATCGCCAGTATCTCGTCGAACGCCGCCGTCCCCGGAACTACGAATTACGTGGACTCATCAAAAAGGAGCAGCGTTGAACTCGAGCCTGGTTTTTATTTCCTCTGCTGAAGAAACATTTACTCCTACACAAAGCGGCGCACTGGCGACCATTATGTATGAGTGCTGTCGCGCAGCCCAAAGAGAAGGCGCTATGCCTTTCGTCGTGGTGCGCCGTTGCGAGGTTCCTGCCTTCGACTGGCCCAACTCCGTTTTCGTCGACTATCCCCACATCCCTGATTCCGGGCCACTCTGGTGGTTGACGAGGTTGGAGCGCAAGGTTTTAGGCTGGCAGCATCCCGGGCAACGCACTTTTGCCGGGCGCATGGCAAACTCTATCGCGACCCATCAACTCCACAAACTGCCGATGGTGGTTTTGAACAACCCTGAAACTGCTATCCTACTGCGACAAAAGTTCCCCAAGGCCTTCATCGCACACTGGTTTCAAAACCAGCACGAATGCAAACCTCGTGTTAAAAATCAGCTCAAAAATGCCGTCGACATCGCTTTTGGAGTGAGCGATTTTACCTCTCGCTGGATTGAAGGTTATTATGGCTTCGCACCAGGAAGCGTGCCTACCATCTATAATGCTACCGATAGCAGCCATTTCCACCCTGCTACGAATACCCTTCGCGATTCCTCACTCCCGGTCTTGAATTTCGTGGGGAGAACGGGGCAGGAAAAAGCTCCTGACTTACTGCTGCGCGCCGCCCTACAGTTAGCCCAAAAAGGACTAAAATTTGCCGTGCAGATCGTGGGGAGCAGCCATTGGGATCGCTTCGAGCTTGACGCCTACCAACAGCAGTTAAAATCTCTGGCCGGGCAGTTAGAGGCTCAGGGCATTACCGTGCGTTTTACCGGTCATATTTCGAGACAAGAGCTTCCCACCGTCTTGCGCCAAGCAGATATTAACGTTGTGCCCTCGCGTTGGGACGAACCTTTTGGCATGGTTACACTCGAAGGCATGGCATGCGGGCTGGCTACGGTTGCTTCGGCCACTGGCGGCACGCCTGAAGTGACCGGTGAAGCCGCGCTGCTCTTTGAACGTGACAAAGTTGACGAACTCGCCGCCCATCTGCAAAAACTGATCGAGGATAAGGCTTTCCGCGAGGAATATGCCCGAAAAGCTATTGTGCGAGCGAACGAATTCTCTTGGGAACGGATGTGGCACCGTCTCGTAGAATTAACCCCGATTGATGCCCCAAAAGCAAAAAAAGTTACTTCATGGCTTCCCTGAACATCTGTGAACTGAATATGCCGATTGAACATTACTCCCCGACCTCCGGTGGAGCAGTTTCTACGGTCATTATGCAACGAGCAAAGCATCTCATTGCCATGGGGCATCGGGTGAGTATCCTGGCCGTCGATAATGGCGACGCGACTTACGATGTCGGTAACGTTGTTCCGCTGTCGATGCCAAACCGCGATTCCCTGCACAAAGTGCAACGCGCGCTATTGCATTTCCAGAATCAGTGGAATCAATGGGAATGGCCCTATTACGGACATTATATCCGTAGTTTTTCACATGCCCTACAAAACTTAAAACCCACACCGGATGTCGTCATTACACACAACGACATGCTTGCATCGCGTTATGTAAAAAAGGTGCTTCCCAATACCCCGGTTGTGTCATGGCTGCACAACGAACTTAGCCGTCCGCAAAGCGATATGAACACCACCATCGCTACTACCGACCGGTTTGTCGCCGTCAGCCGATATATTCAAGACTGGACTACTCACCAATATCCATCGCTGGCTAATAAAATTGAGGCACTCCACAATGGTGTCGATCTGGATTCTTTTTTTCCAGACGAAAATTTCCCAGACGTCTCGCACCCGCTCAAAGTGTTATTCGTTGGGCGAACCAGTGCCGATAAAGGTGCCGACCTGGCTGCTGATGCTATTTGGCAATTGAAACAAGAGAATCTCCCCATATCCTTCACCGTCGCCGGCAGCACCTGGTGGCACGGCGTCGATGATATGGATGAGCCGTTCTTCCGCGAACTAAAAGGCAAAATGGATCGAGCGCAAGCCAACTATCTCGGGCAGATTCCGCGGCCAGAGGTGCCTGCATTAATGCGCAAACACGACGTCGTTTGTGTTATTTCACGATTCAACGACCCTTGTCCTCTGGTAGCCCTCGAAGCAATGGGGACTGGTTGTGTAGTTCTCGCTTCGCAACGCGGCGGCCTTCCTGAAATCTGTGGTCAAGCTGCTGTCTATGTCGACCCCGACCGACCAGAGACCATTGCACAGGCTTTACGTCGTTTGGCTACCAATCCTGAAACATTACGTCATTACAAACGAAAATCGACCGCTCAAGCGACAAATTTATCCTGGAAAACACACTCGCAGATTCTGGAAACTTTGCTACAATCGCCATCCTCCAAATCGCTCACCGAATCTTTGTATTAAATTTTCTTGTTAAAAAACTTGCTTTCAACTCAAATCACGCACATGAACAGTTGCACTCCGGCGAGATAAAATCGTAGACCAACTTGACCCGTTACTGGTGCAAGAGTCCCGCGACACCTGCTAATTTATTACACTGCGTAGTCGCGTTATATCTATTTTTAAATCACACATTGAATGCCGTTGATTACCAGAGCAAACTTCATACTTCCATGACGCCAGTGCCAAATATTGCTATCTTTGCGAGTGCATTTTATCCCAGCCTTGGCGGCGTGGAAGAATTGGTACGTCAGTTGGCCCACGCTTATCGCAAGCGCGGCGCAAACGTCATCATCATTACCAATCGTTGGCCCCGTTCGCTGCCCGAACACGAATGCTATGAAGGACTCGACGTTTACCGACTGCCGCTCCGCGCTCCCGAAGGCAGCCTGAAAGCGCTCATGAGCTATCACGCCACTGAGCGCGCTATCAGAAAGAAGCTGCTGGAAATTTTGCAGCAACACCAGACGCAGGTCCTTCATATTCAATGTGTGAGCAGCAACGCCTATTATGCCCTCGACGCCAGCCGAACGCTCAACCTGCCGTTGATGATTACCGCGCAAGGCGAACTCACCATGGATGCCGACCAGGTTTTCCAACGCTCGAAAATTTTGAATGAGTGGCTGCGCGAGGCTGTTGAACACGCCGATTATATTACAGGCTGTTCCCAAAAAACCCTGGACGATCTACAAGACCACCTTCAACTCTCGTTATCCGGTAAATCGGCTGCCATCTACAACGGTGCTAATCTGAGCGATTTCGCCGCCGGCACACCCCATCGGCACAAACGCCCCTATATCTTTGCCCTGGGGCGCATGGCTCCGCAAAAAGGCTTCGACGTATTGCTGCGAGCCTGGGCCAAGGTTCACGACCAGCCCGAAGTGGCACCTTACGATTTAATCATTGCCGGAGATGGCCCCGAACTTTCACCTCTTGTCGAATTGGCCGAAGAGTTGAAGATCAAAGATCGCGTCATTTTCCCCGGCCGGGCCGATCGCCCCAAGACGGTCGCATTCTTTAAAGGCAGCGATTTTTTCATTCTGCCGTCGCGTGCCGATGAAGGCTTCCCGCTGGTGGGAGTAGAAGCGATGGCTGCCGGTAAAGCGATGATCGCTACCCCCACCGGCGGGCTGCCGGAAGTGGTTAGCCATGAGGAATCGGCACTGATCGTTCCTAAAGACGATGTCCAGGCCTTGGCCGATGCCATCTCGCGCATGGCCCGGGACCGTGCGCTACGCGATAAACTGGCTGCCGCAGCTCAGGGAATTGCAAAGCGATTTGATTGGCCCGCGATTGCCGAGGAATACATGGCTGTTTATCAACAGATTACAGCCTCACGGACGCAGACATGATGTCCAATCGTTAAAGAGTGCAAAAACAATAGTTTCATTTATCATTTCGTTGAATAGAAATCCGAGGGATACAGCATGAATACCCAGGCAAGCCAGACAACCCAGCAATTATACGATTCGCAATACCTCAACTCATTACAGGAATTGGCGCAGGCTAAGTCTGCCGAGTATCGCTCCAACCAGCCTTATCCCCACATCGTGCTCGATAATTTCCTGCCGCCTGCTGTGGCGCAGGAAGCTCTCGACAACTTCCCCGGCCCGCGCGATTTGCCCTGGGAAGATTTTAAAGACCCCCAGCAAATCAAACTGGCTTTTGCCCAGGCAGCCAAGATGCCGGCGACGATTCGCGACATTCTACAATTCGCCAACTCCGTTCCCATGCTGGAATTCCTGGAGCAATTGACCGGCATTCCCAACCTCATCGGCGACCCGCATCTCTTGGGCGGTGGTCTCCACCAAATCAAGCGCGGCGGCCGTCTCGACGTCCATGCCGACTTCAATAAACACACCTACTACGACCTTGACCGTCGCCTCAATCTTTTGATTTACCTCAACCAGGATTGGCACGAAGAATACGGTGGCCATTTCGAACTCTGGGATCGCGACATGACGCAGTGCGCCAAGAAGGTGCTGCCGATCTTCAACCGCTGCACCATCTTCAGCACCACCGATTACTCGTATCACGGTCACCCCGAGCCGCTTTCCTGCCCCACCGACCGCACCCGGAAATCGCTGGCGCTCTATTACTATTCCAATGGCCGCCCGGCCGATGAAGAAAGCGAAGCGCACTCGACTCTCTTCCGCCAGCGCCCCGAAGATATGCAGCCGTCGGCGCTCAAGAAGATCGTACGCGGCATTACACCGCCGATCATTACGGATGCAATTCGTTCCGTGCGGAAATAAGGCTGGGTATAAGGGCTTTGGGCAAGACAACACGTGGCGAGGCGGACGAAAACCAACTCCGTAACGATCTCATTTTCGTTTCCGATGAGGAGTGGGACGAAATTTGGCGGCGCAACCAGTTTTTATGTGTGGGGTTGTGTCAACGCTCGCCGGAGTTGCGGATTCTGTTCGTTGCCCGCGCCACCAATTATCCTCGCCTGATATTTGCCGCTTTACGCCAGCGCAGCCTGGCAGTGTTGCGCCAGGCCAGGCAGGAAGCGAAGACACAGCAATTATCTGATTATCCGCAAGTCTTTGTGGCCCGCGTCCCTAAACCAGCCTTTGATGCCTGGCCGCTCACGCGTAAGGTTAATCAATGGGTTGCCCGCCGCCACCTCAAAAAGGAAGCGGCCCGTCTGGGGTTCAAGAAATATCTGCTTTGGCTCAATCGCCACGATGCCCACCATATGGCCGGGCAGATGGGTGAACGCGCCAGCATCTACGACATCACCGACGACTGGACGGAGTTTGGCTCGCCCCGTGAGCGCCAACTCACCATAGAGCAAGATGGAGATTTATGCCGCCGCGCCGACCTGACCATCGTCTGCTCGCAGTCGCTGTACGATACCCGTAAAGACCGCAGCCGCGCCATCCTGCACCTCCCAAACGGAGTGCAACTGGAGCATTATCAAAACCTGGCCCAGCACGCGGCTATCGCGCCTTCATATCCCGGCCCGGTGTTCGGCTACACCGGCACATTGCATCCTGAGCGAGTGGACGCCAGCTTGCTTGAAGCGCTGGCGCGAGAATATCCCGGCGGCAGTGTGGTTTTGGTGGGGCCGAACCATTTCGATACGGCCACTTGTGAAAGATTAACGAAGTTAAGCAACGTGCATTTCATCGGCGCGGTGCCCTACTCGCAGATTCCCCGCTATATGGCAGCCTTCGATGTGTGCATCGTGCCGCATCTTGAAACACCGTTTACCCAGAGCCTCAACCCGCTCAAACTCTGGGAGTATCTGGCCTGCGGCAAGCCCGTTGCTTCGACCAATGTCGCCGGTTTCCAGGATTACGCACAGCTTTGCCATATCGGGTCGGGCACAGACGGTTTTCTGCAAGCCTGCCGCGCCGCATTAGGGGAAACTGAAGATCGCGAGCGCGCAACGCAGCGCCAGGCCGCCGCTACCGGACACAGTTGGGATGCACGCCTCGATACCCTGCTCACAGCGCTGGAAAAATGGAATTCGTGAACGCCGCCTTATGAAGATCGCCTTCGTCCTGGAAAATATTCTCGGCCATGCCACCCACGCTACCAATCTCAAAAAGGTGATCGCCCACCCAAGCGACATCATACCGCACTATGTGGATTTGAGCATGGAAATGCGCGACTACCACTGGCTTTTCAAAATCCCGAAATATGGCCGCTATTTTCACCTGAGTTGGACGTTGCGCTGTGGCTTCGAAGCCAAACGCCAGTTGCGCCGCCAAGCAAAGAAAATGGACGTCATTTTCTTTCACACCCAGATCACCGCCACAGCTTCGCGCAAGCTGATGAAAAAACGGCCCTGCGTGCTGTCGCTGGACGCCGCCCCTTACTCTGAGACCTACTATGAGCCGTGGGATAACGAAGAACGCCGCATCCGCAAACGCCGGTTTTACAAGCGATTGTTCGATCATGCGGCTCACCTGGTGGCGTGGTCGCAGTGGGCCAAGGATAATCTGGAGAAGTATTACGAGCTGCCATCGGAAAAAATTACCGTTATCCCGCCCGGTGTCGATACCCAGAAATTTTGCCCGCCTGCTTTGCCTGAAGGCCAATCGACGCGCGGTGGCGACGGCATCGTGCGCATCCTTTTCGTAGGTGGTGAATTCCGACGCAAGGGCGGCGGTTGGCTCAGCCGCTGGGCCCAAAGCACCAAGCAAGAAAACTGGGAATTACATCTGGTAACGCGCGATAAACTTTCATCCCGGCGTTCCCGCATTCCCAACGTGTTCGTTCACAACGATCTACAAAACAATAGCGACGACCTGATTGCACTCTACCAGAAGTGCGATATATTCGCGTTTCCCACTCGGCAGGAGAATTTAGGCCTGGTCGCCATCGAAGCGATGGCCTGTGGCCTGCCGGTGGTGATAACCGACGTCTGTGCCACCGGCGAGGTGGTGACCGATGGCCAGAGCGGTTTTCTGATTGATCCGAGCAACCGCGCACTCTTCTTCAAGCGCCTCGACGAACTGGTGGAGAATACCGAATTAAGACATCGCCTGGGAAGGCAAGCACGCACCGAGGCTGTAGAGCGCTTCGATGCCGACAAAAACTACACACGGTTATTAGACTTGCTGCGCAGCCAATCGCGCAAGCGGTGACCTCGCCAGAGCATGAGCACTTCGTTATCCGTCATTATCGTTTCGTACAACACGCGCGACATCACGCTCGAATGCCTGCGCACGCTTTTCGCTCAGCTCGATGCGACGCCCGAAATTGAAACCGATGTATGGGTGGTCGATAATGCTTCCAGCGACGGCAGCGTGGCAGCTATTGAGCAGGAGTTCCCAACGGTGAATATCATTGCCAATACCCAGAATCGCGGTTTTGGCACTGCCAACAATCAGGCCATGAGCCAGGCAAAAGGCGAATTTCTCCTGCTGCTCAATAGTGACGCTTTTGTGCAGAAGGGTGCGGTGAAAACCCTGATCGCACAGTTGCAGGCCACACCTCAAGCAGCCATCATAGCGCCGCGCCTTTTGAACGAAGATGGTTCGCTCCAGCCTTCCTGTTGGAAGTTCCCTACGCCGGGTAGAGTTTGGCTGGAGAATATAGGGGTGTGCTCTTTTTTCTCTCATACCTCGCCGCTGGGCGATTACAGTAAATGGGCACACGACGCTAAACGCGAAGTCGAGTTCGTGAGCGGTGCCTGTTTTCTGGTACGGCGTGAGGTTTTTTACGCCACTGGCGGCTTCGATGAAAGTTTTCATCTCTACGCCGAAGAGACCGACTGGCAAAAGAGGCTGGGGCAAGAAGGTTGGAAAATTATTTTCACGCCCGAAGCGCAAGTGACGCATTTAGGCGGTGCCAGCGGGGGGAATTTCGAGACCCAACGTAAGTTCTTCGATGGCCTCGACCGTTATACGCGAAAACATCACGGCAAAGGTGGGGTCGTGCTGATGCGAGCCGGTATGATTCCGGGCTGCCTGGCACGTGTGCTCGTATGGAGTTTAATGAGCCTCGTCCCTTCGCGCCGCCCTGTTGCGCGTGAGAAAACTCGGTTACACTCGTGGCTGCTGTGGCGACAGGCAACACACTGGAAAGGCGTGTTGTAGCTTCTGAAATCTGTTGCCCACATTTAATATTGCCGTCCTATCGCCACGCACATGTTAGCCGCCCTGAGAAAACGAGACTGGCAACCGGCCATCCCCATCGCAATCTTTTGCACGATGTGGTTTGCCGTCACCGTCATCATCAGTCTGGATAAGGCACCCTTACTGGGCGTCGTCATTCCTTACGTTTTCCTTTTTTGGTTTATCGCATGGAAATACCCAACGGTTGCATTGATGCTGGTCTTCTCCATTGCACCCTTCCAGAACGACTTGAGCCGAGGCGGAGCCAGATTTTCGCTCACTGAAGTTCACCTGGCCCTATTGTTCCCGGTGGTTCTTATTCAGTGTTATGTACACCGGCGTGAGTTTCACGTTGGCCCGACATTCATTCCTGCAGCACTCTATTTTTGTGTCTGTTTCTTTGCCTCTATTCATCATTTCCAGGGCCAAAGCACCATTCTGTCTATTTTACAGATGTTGCTCTATCTCATCGTCGTAGTAGGTATTTTCGCGACCTACCCCCGCCACGCCGAACAATTCCGCCCCGCTCTTCACGGCCTTATCGTCATTTGTTGCTGCATGGCATTTTACAGTTTGCTCACACGCAACAACTTCTTCTGGGGCTTGGGAAAAAATGGCGTCGGCCAGGCACTCTCGTGCGCCGTTATCGTGGCAACCGAACTCTGGTTTGCCGCAAAAAACCCAAAGCATAAGAAACTCCTTGGATTAGCCTTGCTTCTTCTGGCTGCAGGCCTGGTATTTTCCGTCTCGCGCGGTGCCTGGCTGGGCTGTTTTGCAGCACTCCTCATGATTGGCATTCTGCGCAAGCAATGGGCTTTCATGCTCAAAGTGGCGTTCCTGATGATTCCCATCGTTGCCATCGCCTGGACATTCCTCGATGCAGAAACACAGGCTTATGCCACCAGCTTCGACTCCACACGCTTTAACATTTCCGAACGTTACAAATTCCTCGATATCGCGCAGAAGCTGTGGGCAGAAAGCCCCATCTTTGGTCAGGGAGTAGGTTTGCGCAAGCAATACGACGCGACTAATCTGGTCTGGTCCACGCTGGCCGAAACCGGCGTGCTGGGCATGGTTACTTTTTTAGCCATCCATTTCGTATTCTTCTACATGGTCTATCGCACCTACCGGCATTTAGAGCGAGACAGTTTGCATTTTTCGATTATGTTGATCGGAGCGGGCTTGGTCTTGCGTCACTTTACACACGGTATGGTCGACCATTACTGGAGCCGGGGCGCGGTGACATTGGCCTGGGCCGGTGCCGGTATGGCCGTCTACTCCTATTATGTCGTTAAAACCGAGCATCGCCGCCGCTTTCTGGAATCCCACCAACACACCGATCTTCGCACAACCAATAGACTAAGGACTCTTTATGGCCGTAGGTTTCGGCAACCCCTCCCCGCACCCACCCAGCCCACCGCAGCAGATAGCACTGGCGTTTCCGGGCTGTCATCGCCGGGGCGGAGTTGAGCGCATCCTTTTCGAGTGCGCCCATTTTCTCGCTAACCGCAATCACGATGTCACAGTGTTCGCCCATGAATGGGACGAAACGCCCTCCGACATCGCTGATAAGCAGAAAACGCCCTTCCGCTACGAATTCGTCCCTGCCAGGCGACAGCCCGACTTCCTCTATGGCAAGTCGTTTTACGAAGCCTGCTCGCAACAGCTCGACCTGGCACGCTTCGACGCCCTGGGCACTTTCGGCTGCGTATCGCCACTCCACGGCGTTCCCTGGGTGCAAAGCGTGCATGCCGCCTGGCTCGAACGCAGCCGCGAATTTCGCGCCCCACTTTCGGTGGGGCGCTGGAAGCAGAAACTCAACCCCCTGCACCCGGTATTACTGAAACTGGAAAAACTGCATTTTAGCGGCCTTGATGCCAAAGGCAACCGTAACTATCGGAAAGTCGTGGCACTCTCACCTGAAGTGCGCGACGACCTCAAACGGATCTACAACGTCCCCGAAAACGACATCGTATTGATTCCCAACGGCTTTGCCCCCCACGAATTCAACGTGCCGCGCGCTGATGAATTGCGCGCTTCCATGCGCCGGGAACTGAACTTGAACCCAGACGACCGCGTGTTGGTTTTCGTGGCCAACGAAGCGGAGCGCAAAGGCCTGGAACCGCTGTTCCAGGCGATGCGTATCCTGAACGATCCCCACCTGAAACTGCTGGCGGTGGGCCGCCTGGCCGCCGAAACCTGGCAACCGGTTGCCGAAAAGCTCGGGCTTGGCAAGCAAGTGATTTTTACCGGACCTTCAGCCGATGTCGCCCGTTACTACGCCGCCGCTGACACCTTCGTACTACCCACCCAATACGAACCGTGGGGGCTGGTCATCGTGGAAGCGATGGCTTGCGGCCTGCCGGTGGTCACCAGCCGTTGCGCCGGAGCGGCTGTGGCTGTCAATGAAAACGCGGGGGACGAGCAAACCGGCTTTTTGCTTGATAATCCGGGGGATAGCGAAGAAATCGCCGGCAAAATCAAGGCGCTGCTCGATAGCCCGGCGGCCAATGGTTTGCCTGCTACCCGCGCTCGCCTGGCCGCTTCGGTGCAGGAATATGCCTGGCCCACCGTCTTGCAACGCTACGAACACACGCTGCTGACAGCCTTCCAGTCGTGAGCGGGGTTTGATAGGCTTTTCCCTGACCAATTCACTTATGCACGTTGCCCTTCTCACCGACGCCGACGTTTTCGCCGGAACCGAACGGCATATCCTGGACCTGGCCGACGCCTTGCGGCAGATGGATGAAGCGCCGCATGTTTCCATCGTCTGCCCGCAACCTTCGCCGCTGGCAGAGCGTGCGCAGAAGTCCGGGATTGCCATTATTCCTATCGCCTCCTCGGCATCCGGCATCCTGCACTGGCCTACCGTGCGACGGCTCAAGCAGTTGCTGCGCAGCGGCAAAGTCGATATTCTCCACGCCCATAATGGGCGCATGGCGCTGCACGCCGCTCTCGCCAAAACCCTGGCAGGGCGGGGCCAGGTATTCGCCACACAGCATTTCCTGACCCCCTCGCACGCCACGCAAACCGGCTTCAAAGCCAAACTCTTCCATGCCGCCCATAGTTGGGTGGCCGGGCAAGTCACAGGATATATCGCCATTTCGGAAGCGGTCGCCCAGGCAATGAGAGACCGTGGGGAAGCCGACCCTGCCAAAATCAGCACCGTGTTGAACGGCCTGCCGGATATCGATCCTCTCAGCTTGCGCCCCCCAGAAGAAGTGCGGGCGGAGTTTGACGTGGCAGCCGACATGCCCCTCATCGTTTGCGCCGCTCGCCTGGAAAAAGAAAAAAGCCTGGATACCTTGATTGCAGCCATCGCCCTCCTGCGCCAGGAGGAGGTTCCCCTGCGTTGCCTCATTGCCGGTGAAGGCGATGAAAAACCCTTGCTGCAAAGCTGTATCGACGAGCAGAATCTCGGCCAAAGCGTTCAGCTCCTTGGCTTTAGAAACGATGTGCGCTCGATTATTCAAGCAGCCGATATTTTCGTGTTGCCCAGCCTGGCCGAACCGTTTGGATTGGTGCTGCTCGAAGCGATGACGCTCTCCCGCCCCATCGTCGCCACCAACGCGGGAGGGCCGCCTGAGATTATCGATGACGATGTTTGCGGACTACTGGTGCCCCCCGCCGATGCCCAGGCGCTGGCGGCAGCGCTGCAAACCTTAATTGAAAAACCCGCCCTGCGCCACGATATGGGCAGGAACGGGCGCCAACGATACGAAGTCCAGTTTCGCGTACAACATATGGCGAAAAATATTTATCGCGTCTATAAGCAGGATCAGACGGTATGAAAGTCCTCCTGATTTCACACACCTGCCAGTCGCGGCGCGAAGGCCAGCCGCGCGCCCACGAACTGGCCCGGCTGCCCGGCATCGAATTGCAAATCCTGGTGCCCGAGAAGTTCAACCATTTTGGCCCGTGGCGCGAGGCCGAAACGCCCCAGAATGCCGATTTCGGCTGCCATATCGAACCGGTTACCTGGCCGTGGCTGGGTCCGGCGCAAAACTACCTGCACTGGTATCCGGCCTTGCCCAAAATTCTGCGTGAATTTCAGCCCGATATCATCGACCTCTGGGAAGAGCACTGGAGCCTGGTCAGCGCCCAGGCCTGCCGTCTGCGCAATCGCCTAGTACCGCACGCGAAGATTGTGGCCGAAACCGAACAGAATCTCCACAAAAACCTGCCGCCGCCGTTTGAGACGCTGCGGTCCTATGTTTTAAAAAACGCCGACTATTGTATCGGCCGCAGCGATGAAGCGGTGGAAGTGTTGAGGGCCAAAGGCTTTAACGGCCCGGCCCTTGCCGTGCCCAACGCAGTGGATGCCGAGCTATTCGCGCCGCAAGACCGGGCCGCTTGCCGCGCCCAGCTTATTCCAGACACTCCGTGGAGTGGAGATTTCACCCTCTTCGGCTATATTGGCCGCTTGGTAGAGGAAAAAGGACTTCTGGATATGGTGGAAGCACTGCCCCACACCTCTCAAAACATTCGCCTGCTGTTTGTCGGCGACGGCCCTTTGAAAGAAACGTTACTCCAACGTGCTGCTGAATTGAAAGTGACACAACGTGTGTGCGTGCTGCCCTTTCGCCCCATGAGCGAGCTACCGGCGATCATGAATGCACTGGACGCATTGGTGCTGCCTTCGCGCACCACGCCGCGCTGGAAAGAACAGTTCGGTCGGGTGATTATCGAAGCCCATGCCTGTGCCACGCCGGTAATCGGCTCGGATTCGGGAGCCATTCCTGCGGTGATTGGCCAGGGCGGCCTGGTTTTCCCTGAAGGCGATGCCCGCGCCCTGGCAGGGGCGATGAACCAAATCACTGCCAACCCCCAGGCGGCACGAGTGCTGGGGCAAACCGGCCGGCAGCAGGTCGAAGCCAACTACACCTGGGCACGAGTCGCAGAACGGCTGCACGGAATTTACACCTCGTTACTGGAGAACTAATCTATTTGCGAACCCAGAGCGTGAGCGACGGGCTGGCGTAAACGCTTACGGAACAGGAAGGTCAGCCCGTCGCTCACGCTCTGGGTTCGCAAACAACGGCAAGCCATGCGGACTATGACACGCACGCACCGTGTTATGCCTGATTTTGCTACACTCGGCTCTGCCAATTTGTCCCAGAATTAATACCTGTATAGTATCGATGCCCGCAGCCGCTTGATGAATGTCTCTGCCCAGAATGACCGCCCACGCACCATACTTTTTCTCGACCACACAGCCGCTCTGGGCGGTGGCGAAATCGCGCTGCTGAATTTGGTTACGCACCTCGACCGCAATCGCTATTTCCCTATCGTCATTCTGTTTTCCCACGGGCCACTCGAAGAAAAATTACGCGATGCCGGTATTAAAACACAGGTTTTGCCGCTGGCTCCCTCCATTGTCCACACCCGTAAGGAGCAACTCAATCGCGGTGCCCTTTCCCGTGTGCGCGATTTGTTGCGGCTGGTGCGCTTCACCCTGCGCCTGACCACCCATATCCGTAAAATCCGCCCCGATATCATCCATACCAACTCGCTCAAGGCCGATGTCATCGGCGGCATTGCGGGGCGGCTGGCGAAAAAACGCGTGCTGTGGCACGTGCGCGACCGTATCGCCGACGATTACCTGCCGCCCAAGGTGGTGCGTGCTTTTCGCTTTGGCTGCCGCACCATTCCCCACGTGGTGATCGCCAACTCCCAGGCCACTTTCGATACGCTTCAACTGCCCGTGCGCGAAGGCAACCCTTCCCGCCCCGTTCACGACGGCATCGCTGTGGGAGCCAAGCCCATCTATCAGGCCCCTGCCGACAACCTGGCTCCGTTGATCGGCATTGTCGGGCGGCTTACCGAATGGAAAGGCCAGCACGTGTTTCTCGATGCCGCCGCAGCCGTGCTGCGTGAGTTTCCCAACGCCAGATTCCAGATCATCGGTGGAGCGCTATTTGGCGAAGAAGAGTATGAAGTGCAGCTCAAACAGCAAGCCCAACTCCTCAATCTCAACGGCCATCTCGACTGGCTGGGCTTTCGCGACGACGTGCCCCTCTTGCTGGAAAAACTGGACGTGCTGGTGCATGCTTCCACCATCGGCGAGCCGTTTGGCCAGGTCGTGGTCGAAGGCATGGCTGCCGGTAAGCCGGTCGTTGCTACCAGTGGCGGCGGCGTGCCTGAAATCATCGTGGACGGTGCCTGCGGCATTCTGGTGCCCATGAATAACGCCACCGCGATGGGCAAGGCCATCCTCCAGCTTTTGCACGACCCGGCCCACGCCCAAACCATCGCCCAGGCCGGTTATGAACGCGTGCGCGACCACTTTTGCATCCAACTCGTCGCCAACAACGTCGAAGCCGTCTACGACAGGATGATTAAGTAGGTCTTAGATCTTGGATCTTAGATCTTAGTTGATGCCTGAGGTTATTCTCTGGCTGTGATCCTATTCAATATGCTTCGCTCGTAATTAGGACATCACCAAAACGCTTATTTCCACCATAATCTAAGATCTAAGACCTAAGATCCAAGATCTATTTTGAGAATTTATTTGCGTCCGCGTTTTTACAATGTAATAATGTGGAAACAATATTCTCTTAATCGAAATATACCTTTACAATCAGTTCGCACTACTAGGACGCCGTTGAGTACACAGTTCATAGGAGAAATCATTCGTGAAAATGCCATCCCCCCGCTGTGTCGTACCCGCTGGCCTTATTGCTGCAACACTACTTACTCTTCTCACTCCCCAGGCGGCCCATGCCGGGGAAGCGCTTGAACTCCCCGCGTTCGGGCCAAGTGAGAACCTTATCCTCTACATAGCTGCCGCGTTTGGCTTGCTATCGGTTTTAGCGGGTTTGTTCTGGCGTGCCCAGGTGATGAAACTCAGTCCTGGAACCGCCGGAATGCAGGAGGTCGGCAGTGCGATTCGCGCCGGTGCCTATGCCTACTTACAGCGGCAAATCAAGGCAATGCTGCCTTTGGTTGCCGTCATTGCCGTCGCACTTTTTTTCCTCTTTCAGAATCAACCTGGATATACGGTCACGCTGGCTCTGGGCGTGGCTGTTGCGTTTCTGCTGGGCGTGGCCGCTTCCTATGGAGCCGGTTACGTCGGCATGGGTATGGCCGTCAACGGCAATCAGCGTGTGGCTCACCAGGCGCGCACCAGCTTCAAAGGCGCGCATGAAGCCGCTTTCCACTCGGGTGCAGTCGCCGGTATGATGACGGTGGGTCTGGGCTTGCTCGGTGCCAGCCTTATCTTCCTGGTCTTCAAGAACCAGGCGATGTTCGTGCTGGTCGGTTTCGGTTTCGGCGGTTCGCTGGCCGCGCTCTTCATGCGCGTGGGTGGTGGCATCTTTACCAAGGCCGCCGACGTGGGTGCCGACCTGGTGGGTAAGGTCGAAGCCGGTATCCCCGAAGACGACCCCCGCAACCCCGCCACCATTGCCGACAACGTGGGCGACAACGTGGGCGACTGTGCCGGTATGGCAGCCGACGTCTTTGAAAGCTACGAAGTGACCCTGGTCGCCGCCATCATTCTGGGCGCAGCAGTCGGCGGCCCCGCCGTGCTGGCCCTGGCGCTCTACCCGCTGCTGATGCAGGGCTTTGGCGTGCTGGCTTCCATTCTGGGCGTGCTCGCAGTGCGCGGCCAGGAAAAAGCCGACTTCAACCCCATGCAGCCCATCAGCTTCGGCTTCAACGTGGCCTCAGTCGCCGCGCTGCTGCTTTCGGCATTTGGCTCTTACTGGCTGTTTAAAGACGGCGTGACCGTGGGCGGCGTGACCTATGAATGGTGGCGCTTCTTTCTCTGCGCGCTCATTGGCGTGATTCTGGCTTTGGTAATCGGTAAGATGACCGAATACTACACCGCAGCCGACAAGAAACCGGTGACCGAAATTACCCTCTCCGCCAAAACCGGCCCGGCGACCATGATTATCTCCGGTTTCGCCATCGGTTTGGAATCGGCGGTATGGGGCGTAGCCGCCATCGTGGCCGCTCTCATGGCTGCCCTGGCGGTATTCGCCGGCAACCCGCTGCTGGCCGCCTATGGCGTGGCATTAGCCGGTTTGGGACTTCTCACCACCACCGGCTACATCCTGGCGATGGATACCTTCGGCCCCATCACCGACAACGCTAACGGCATTTTTGAGATGTCGGGTGTGCTGGAAGAAGACAAGGACGACCCCAACCACAAACCTGGCGTTCTGCCCGGCGACAAGATCGTTGCCCATCTCGACGCTGTAGGCAACACCACCAAGGCGCTGACCAAGGGCTTTGCCATCGCGACCGCCGTGATTGCCGCCGTGGCACTGTTCCGTTCGTTTATGGCCGATGCCGGGTTGCTCGACATCGGTATTCGACTCGATACTCCCGAAGTGTTCGTCGGCCTGCTGATCGGCGGTGCGGCACCTTTCCTGTTCTCGGCCTTTGCCATCAACGCAGTGGGCCGCAGCGCAGTGGAACTCATCACCGAAGTGCGCCGCCAGTTCCGCGAGGATGCCGGTATCATGAAAGGCACCTCTAAACCCGACTATGCCCGTTGTGTGGCGATTGTGACGGCGGCGGCCCAGCGCGAACTGCTTGGCCCCGGTATTCTGGCGATCTTCCTGCCCATTGCGGTTGGTTTCGGCATGGGCCTGGGCGATCCGCAAAAAGGCGCACTCGCCCTGGGCGGCTACCTGGCCGGTGCCATCGTTTCGGGCCAGTTGATGGCGGTGCTGCTCTCCAACTCGGGCGGTGCCTGGGACAACGCCAAAAAGAAGATCGAAGACGGCTGGTTTGGCGGCAAGGGCACCGAGCAGCATAAAGCCAGCGTCGTCTGCGACACCGTAGGCGACCCCTTCAAGGACACCGCCGGCCCGGCGCTCAACCCGCTGATTAAGGTGATGAACCTGGTGGCCCTGCTGATCGCTCCTATGGTCATCAGCCCCAACATCCCGCAAGGCGCGCGCATCGCTGTCACCGTAGTTTCAGTGGGTGCGCTGGCCGGGGCGATTATCTTCTCCAAGCGCGGTTCGATTGCCGACGATAAAAACGCGGTGGCCGAAGCGACCTGCAAGAGCCGTCACGGACTGGAAGGTTCCGAGGAACCACCCAGTGTGGAACATCCGTTGCCTCTCTCGCCAACCGACGGCATCGCTGACGATGAAACGATGGAAGAGGTCCTGGGCGACGATACGGTTTACGCCGAACCCGAATCGCCGGATCGGCCGTGTAAGTAGATTTATTCGCACGAAAAAAGCGTGGAGCTTCCTTTGGGAGGCTCCACGCTTTTTTGTTTGATGCGGGGGTTTCCTTCGCAAACAAAAACGCAACCGTAGAGACGCGATTTATCGCGTCTTGGGGCGTGGGAATCTGTAAGGCATCAGGCTTGGGAAAAGGCTCAGACTTCTGACTGTTGAAAATGACAGATGGAGTTTTGGTTATTATCCTTAACTCGGCATGTCTCGCTCTCATTGATAAATTTCGAGTTCTGGGTCGTTTGGGAACAATTCTTTGAGTTCATCTATTTTTTCTTGTGCTTTATGAAACAATTCTAAGTCTTGATAGCACTTCACTTGTCCAATGATTGAGGATAGTAAATATGATCTTGCAAGAGCCTCAGCACGAATGAAGGTGTTTAGAGCTAAGTTGGAATTGTCCTGAACCGCATATTCAAAATAGCCCTCTTCTATTAATGGCGTTATAGAGTCGGGGGCTAATTCTTGAGCCATTTTGAAATCGTCGAGAACTGTCTCCAATGTGAGATGCGGGTGCAGCGTAACATCATCTTCATTCAATAATTGAATGAAGCGGCCACGATGTACGAGCAGTTCCGCAGAAATCACTCCGCGATCTAAGAGTTCTTCAATCATTTTGCAAGCGGAACCAAATTTCTGAGCTTCTGCCAGAGAAATTATCTGTGCCAGGGTTCGCTTGTAATCCTGAATATTCATGTGTTCGTTAAATTCACTCAAAAAGGAGAAGAATTACGGGAGTATGTCACATGTATCTGATTGCTCTCCGTAGAGACTTCAGTAAAGTCTAAAAACTACTCTGGAACGAAAGTTGCGCCTACACTGTTTATCACTTCCGCAATACGGAGAATGCCATGCGCAAATTGGTCGCTTCCATTATGCTCTCGCTCGATGGTTACAGTGAGGGAGTCAACGGCGAACTCGGTTGGCTCACACCCGATCTCGAAATTGACGAGTATATGGCCGATTATTTTTCACGCATCGATACCATCCTCATCGGCCGCGTGACCTATGAGCTATTCGTCGATTTCTGGCCCAACGCCACCGGCGAGCATCCCGTCATCACGCAGAAGATGAACACGCTGGAAAAGTTGGTGCTCTCCAACACTCTGCCGGAAGTGAGTTGGAGCCATACGCGCTTGATTTCCGGTGATGCAAAGACAGCGATTGAACAACTGAAAAGCCAAGCCGGAAATAACATCGTTTTCTTTGGTGGTGCGAAAACGGCTAACTTTTTATTAGCCTACGATCTTATCGACGAACTTCAACTCTTTGTCTATCCGGTAATGCTGGGCAAAGGCACCCGCTTTTTCCAGGGCGGCTACCAGCACCGGCAGTGGGATTTGATCGAAAGCCAAACCTTCGAGTCTGGTGTGGTGCGTTTGCTTTATGGATTCAACGGAGATTAATCGGCTGTTCCAAACCCATGCCGCTGCAGCACTTTTTGCGCCGGGTCACTGGTGAGATAGGCAGCAAAACGTCGTGCTTCCGCTTGCTGTTTCGATGCTGCAGTTACCGCCAGCGCATAGACGATCGGCGAGTGCAGATTGGCGGGTGCAACCGCCACCACGCGCACACGCGGGTTGCCGATGGTGTTGGTGCGATAGACGATAGCGGCATCGGCCCTCCCCTGCTCGATCTGGTCAACCGCTCCATCGACATCCTTGGTCTGCACGATTTTCGGGCGGACGCTTTTCCAGAGTCCGAGATTGTTCAATATCTGCCGCGCATACTGGCCCGCTGCCACGGTTTGCGGCGCGGCGATCGTCACTTTTGTTACCTGAGATTTACCGAGATCGGTAAACGAATCTATTGCCAGGCGCGAGTTTCGCGGCACGATAAGGGCCATGCGGTTACGAGCCAGAATAGCGCGGGTCGATGGCACGATGAGCTCTTCAGCTTGTAACTCGTCCATGCTCTTTTGCGAGGTGGTCACGATGACATCGATAGAATCGCCCTTTTCTACCTGCTGCTGCATGGTGCCGGTGACGCCAAACTTTAGTTGCAACTTAGCTTCGGGATTCTGGCGGCGATACTGCGCTGCTATTTCGGTCATCGGCTTTTGCACACTCACGCCCGCCGACACCACGATCGGTGCATCGGCCCGCACCGCTCCCAGCGCCATCAACAACGCCCCGGCTAACAGAAGTTTTTTCATCATTGAGTTATCCCCTCTCCCGAAAACTTAATTGCCTGTGCCAAACCCAAACCGCTGCAACACTTTCTTTGCCGGGGCGCTGGTGAGATAGGCCGCAAAACGCCGCGCGGCTGCCTGGTTTTTGGAGGCTTTGATCACTGCCAGCGGATAGACGATGGGCGCGTGCAGCTTCTCCGGCGCGGTGGAAACCACACGCACTTTGGAAGAAATTAGCGCGTCGGTGCGATAGACGATGCCCGCTGTGACATTGCCTAATTCCACCTGGGTGAGCACGCCGCGCACGTCCTTGGCACGCACCGATTTTTTCTCGACTACATTCCAGATACCGATTTTTTGCAATAACTCCTGCGCATATTTCCCGGCCGGAACCGATTGCGGCGCACCAATCGCCACGCGCGTGACCTGCGGCTTTTTCAAGTCGCTGAAAGAGCGCACTGCTACGCGTGAGTTTTGTGGAACGATCAGCACCAGGCGATTGCTTGCCAGATTGCGCCTGGTATCGGTAATAATCAGGTCGCTTGCTTGCAATTCGTCCATGTTCTTACGCGCGGCGGAAATGAAGACATCGACCGGCGCGCCGCTTTCGATTTGGCGCTGCAAAGTGCCTGACGAAGCAAAATTAAATTGCACCGTGGTGCCCGGCTGTTGGCGACGGTAATCGGCGGCGATGGTTTTGAGCGCATCCTGCATACTCGCCGCTGCTGAGACGACTATAGTGCCTTGCGCCTGGCTGGTGCCCAGAGAAAAAAGCAGGGTGAGAATCAGTAACAGTTTTTTCATGATCTTTTCCTTACCTGGCTGGCTGTCCAGAAGTTTAGAAATAGTAAAAATCCGAAGTTAAGTGCCGCCAGCAACCATACATAACGCTGCGCGGTGCTAAAGTCGCCGCCTTCCACCGCCATGTAGATTGCGACTGGTGCCGTGGTGGTTTGCCCGGCAATGTTGCCCGCCACCATGATTGTAGCACCGAATTCGCCCAACGCGCGCGCAAAAGCTAAAATTGCCCCCGCCAGCAAGCCGCGCCAAGCGAGAGGGATTTCGATAGTCCAGAAAACGCGAGCGCTACCGGCACCCAGGCAGCGGGCGGCTTCGAGGCAATGGTTGTCGAGATTGCCCAATGCCGCTTTTGACGAAGTGTAGACCAATGGCAGCGCCACTACGAACGAGGCGATGATGGCGGCCCACGGTGTAAAGAGTAGTTGCTGTTGGAAAGCACGTTGTAACCACGCCCCCAGCCAGCCGTTGTTGCCCAGGAACACCAGCAACGCATAGCCGGTGACGACCGGCGGCAGCACCAGCGGCAACAGTAATATCGATTCGAGAACCACCTGTCCCGGCCCGCGTCGCGCGCCCAACATCCGCGCCGCGACAATGCCGGCTACCAGCGCTAACAGCAACGCCGCTACAGCGACTTTGAGCGAAAGGAAAAGCGGTTGCCAGTCGAAGGTTTCCATGAGCCGCCGCAAGTGTAGCAATTGTTCGGCCCCGTAGGGGCGTGCGGCGGCACGCCCGGGGCATAACGCCACCCCAAACATGGATGGAAGCGAGAAGCCGAGGGCGTGCCGCCGCACGCCCCTACAATTCACGAAAACCGGATTCCTATCTCCTATCTCCCAACCCCCACCTCCCCTCCTATTTGTTAAGCTAAATAACGTCTATCTTTTCAATTATCAGGAGCCGATTCAGTGGCTATGTTTGGAGAAGACCGCGAGAATTTGCGGTGTTCATTTTGCGGAAAACGTCGGGAACAGGTCGAAAATCTCATTGCCGGGCCGGGTGTCTACATCTGCGTCGAGTGCGTTGATTTATGCAACGATATCATCGGGCGCGAAGCGGCTCCCGAAGAAGCACCCGAAAGCAAGGAAAGGCTGGCGGCATTGCCCAAGCCGAAAGAGATTTATAACGTGCTGCACGATTACGTGATCGGGCAAGAAACCGCCAAGCGTGTGCTTTCGGTGGCGGTTTATAACCATTATAAACGTCTTGCGATGAAGGAAAGCGGTGCGCAAGACGATATCGAGCTGGAAAAGTCCAACATCCTGCTGATTGGCCCCACCGGTAGCGGCAAGACTCTGCTCGCCAAAACCCTGGCGCGCATTCTGGATGTGCCCTTCACCATCGCCGACGCCACTTCGCTGACCGAAGCCGGTTACGTGGGCGAAGACGTGGAAAGCATTCTGCTCAAGCTGTACCAGGCCGCCGACGGCGACGTGGAAGCAGCCCAGCGCGGCATCATCTATATCGATGAAATCGACAAGATCACCCGCAAGGCCGAAAACCCCTCCATCACCCGCGACGTTTCGGGCGAAGGCGTGCAGCAAGCGTTGCTCAAAATTCTTGAAGGCACCGTCGCCAACTTCCAGCCCAACGGCGGACGCAAGAACCCGCAGGCCGAATATATCACCATGGATACCTCGGGCATCCTCTTCATTTGCGGCGGCGCGTTTGAAGGACTCGACCAGGTGGTGGAACGCCGCGTGAGCACCTCTTCCATCGGTTTCCGCAGCACCCCGGCCTCCAAGATCACCGACTCGGTGCAGCGCGCCCAGCTTTTAGGCCACGTCACGCCCGACGACCTGATGAAGTTCGGTTTCATCCCCGAATTCATCGGGCGCTTGCCGATGCTGGCGACACTGACTCCCCTTGATGAAGAAGCGATGATTCGCATTCTTACCGAACCACGCAACGCGCTTACCAAGCAGTATCAGAAGATGCTGGGAGCCGATGGCGTGGAACTGATCTTCACTCCCGAAGCGCTCAGCCTGATTGCTCACGAAGCCATGCAGCGCCGCACCGGTGCGCGCGCTTTGCGCTCGATTCTGGAAGAAACCATGATGAACGTGATGTTCGACGTGCCTTCACTCAGCGGCATCGCCCAGTGCATCATCGAAGAGCAGACCATCCGCGATAAACACGACCCCACTTTGATAACGCGCGCCCAGCTTCTGGCGCAGTCGCGCGAAGCCAAAGAGCAGGAGGCCACCGCCGAGGCGCAGCTCCCGGCCATCGAAGCCGCCTAACCCGTTTTGAGCTTTGACTTTGAGCGCCGTTCCCAATTCAAAATTCAAAACTCAAAATTCAAAACTTTTTATGCCTAAAGCTACTAAAACCAGTCAGCAGATACAGATCCCCGTTTTACCGTTGCGCGGCATCGTGGCCTTTCCCGGCATGATGCTACCGCTGTTCGTGGGACGTGAAAAATCGGTCAACGCCCTGCAAATCGCCACCGAATCGCGCGAGAACGCGCAGATGATTTTTTTGGTGGCCCAGCGCGATGAGAATATCGAAGACCCCACCGTGGACGATCTTTACGAATTCGGCGTCATCGGCGAAGTGATGCAGATTCTCAAGATGCCCGACGGCAATGTGCGTGCGGTCATCGAATGTCGGGGACGCGCCCAGGCTACCCAGTTCCTCGAAGAGGAAACCACTCTCGTCGCCAAGGTAAAAAACGTGCGTGAAAAGCGCGTTACGGCTTCGGATAAGAACGCCAAAACCACCGAAGCGCTGTCACGCCGCCTCAAGGCCGACTTCGAACAGGCGGTCAACCTTTCCAAGCGTATTCCGCCTGAAGTGCTGCAATCGGCCCAGGGACTGGAAACGCTCAGCGAACTGGCCGATCTGGTGATTTCTTATCTGGAAATTTCGGTGGAAGACCGCCAGCGTGCGCTGGAAACCCTCTCTCCGCTCGAACGCGCCCAGTTGGGCGTGGAACTGCTGGCGCGTGAGTTGGAAGTGCTTGAGCTCGACAAAGAAATCGACCTGCAAGTGCGTGAGGGTATGAACGATAATCAGCGCGAATATTTCCTGCGCGAGCGCATGAAGGCGATTCAGGAAAAACTCGGCGGCGGCGATTCCACCGTGCGCGAAGCCGACGAACTGCGCCAGAAAGTCGAAGCGGCGCAGATGAGCGAAGAAGCGCGCGACAAGGCGCTTTCGGAAATCGCGCGCATGGAGAAAATGCCGCCGATTGCGCCTGAAGTGGGCACCATCCGCACCTACGTCGAAACGCTGTGCGACCTGCCCTGGCAAAAGCGCACCGAAGACAACCTCGAAATCAGCCGCGCCGTGGAAGTCTTGGATGAAGAACACTACGCGCTGGAGAAAATCAAGGACCGCATCATCGAGTTCCTGGCCGTGCGCAAGCTCAACCCGGAATCGAAAGGCCCCATCCTGTGCTTCATGGGTCCTCCGGGCGTGGGTAAAACTTCCATCGGTAAATCCATCGCCAAGTCGCTGGGACGCGAGTTCGTGCGCATCTCGGTGGGCGGCATCCACGATGAAGCCGAAGTGCGCGGCCACCGCCGCACCTACATCGGCTCGATGCCGGGCCGTCTCATCGCCGCCATGCGCCGCGTCAAGGTGAAAAACCCGGTGTTCATGCTCGATGAAATCGACAAGCTGGGCCACGACTTCCGCGGCGACCCCAGCTCGGCGCTGCTTGAAGCGCTCGACCCGCAGCAGAATACCAGCTTCACCGACCACTACCTGGAAGTACCGTTCGATCTTTCGGAAGTGATGTTCATCGCCACCGGCAACCTGCTCGACCCCATCCAGCCCGCGTTGCGCGATCGCATGGAAGTGCTGCGTTTTGCCGGTTACACCGAAGACGAAAAGCACAACATCGCCCGCAAATACCTGATTCCCAAGCAGATGAAGGAAAACGGTATCACAGAAGAGCAGATCGACTTCGAAGACGCCGGGCTGACCAGCATCATTCGCCTCTACACCCGCGAATCGGGCGTGCGTAACCTCGAACGCGAAATTGGCACAGTGTGCCGCAAAGTGGCGCGCACCGTGGCAGCAGAAACCTGGACGAAGCAGGTCGCCATCACTCCCACCAGCATCAAAGATTTCCTGGGTGCGCGCAAGTATCCCTTCGGCGTGGCGCAGGAAACCGACGAAGTGGGCGTGGCGCAGGGCCTGGCCTACACCGGCTTTGGCGGCGAAGTAATGCCGATTGAAGTGACCCTGGTTGATGGCAAGGGCACCACCAAGCTCACCGGTAACCTGGGCACCGTGATGAAGGAATCGGCCGAAGCCGCCATGACCTACGCCCGCTCGCACGCCAGCGAACTGGGCATTTCCGGCGACTGGACCAAAAAGCACGACGCCCACATCCACGTCCCGGCCGGTGCCGTCCCCAAAGACGGCCCCTCCGCCGGTGTGGCGATGGCCGTGGCGCTCACTTCAGCCATGACCGGCCGCCCGGTGCGCAAGGAAATCTGCATGACCGGCGAAATTTCCCTGCGCGGCAAAGTGATGCCAATCGGCGGCGTCAAAGAGAAGGTTCTCGCGGCCCACCGTGCCGGTTTGAAAGAGGTGCTGCTGCCGAGTGAAAACGAACGCGATTTGGAAGAAATTCCCGCCGAAGTGCAAAAGGCGCTGAAGTTTCACTGGGTGGACAGGCTGGGCGAAGCGGTGAAGATTTGTCTGGTTTCGGATGAGCCGGTGATAGCGAAGAAACCGGCTAAGAAGGCGGTTGCTGTTAAGCCTGCTGCCAAGAAGGCACCGGCGAAGAAAGCTGCTGTTAAGGCAGTGCCCGCCAAGAAGGCTGCTAAACGTGGTGCGGCGAAGAAGTAGGGAGCTGGAAAAGAGAAACAGAACCGCCCCGACAAGCGTATGCTTGTCGGGGCGGTTTTGTTTAATGCAATAATCCAGATAATATTCAATGTAGGATACACACTGTAGTTACGCTATATTAATGAGCTCGATATCCTGTTCGTAATAATTCTTTTGGTGGGGAAATATTCATTTCTTTAAGTTTTAAATGCCATCCGCTCTCATCTAAACCTGAAAAGAATTGGCCATTGCGTGTATTTATTACAAAATATCCAGGTTTCTGATTAATCGCTATATTAGACGAAAAATGATGCAGTGTGTCGGAATTTGGAGGCAAAATAGAATGCCCGATTATATAGCCGTCTACAATAAAGTATTTATCGACTTCTGGCTCAATAATAACTGAAGTATCGCCTTTGGAAGATGCGACTATACAGTCTCGGCTTTTGTCACACACAATGCTATATCCGTTCAGCTCAATGACATCAGACTGATACCCACATCCACTGACAGTAGAAGTTAGAAAAAAAAGTGCAATAATTTTAATCTTCAAATAAGGAGTGGAAGTTGATCTATGGAGTTTAAACCGTATTAAAGCTTTCATCTGTTTCCTCTTCTTGGCTATTGCTAATTGGATACGATCTAACTTTACCAAGCAGAATGACTATAATACTTGGCTCTACCGGATTTAAAAGATTTTTGGGTAATGATCAGTCTCTTCTTTCTCTCTATTTAGGGCAAGTGCGTTTATTTGCGAACCCAGAGCGTGAGCGACGGGCTGGCGTTAGTGCTTACGGAACTGTGAAGTCAGCCCCTCGCTCACGCTCTGGGTTCATAAATTGAGTTCAAAATCCGAACAATATATTTTAATGTCGTAAAGAAGGTAAAATGGCCAAACTTTTAGGTGAAGTGCTGGGCAAGCCCTGCATATTGGAGTGGATAGTCATCCCTCCTTGCGAGCAGCATCCACGAACTCAACACGACATCACTCTGATTTGTGGCGAGAAGTCTTTCCATTCGCTGTATGATGTGCCCGGCCCCGATGATGACGTTCTTAGCCTTTACTGGGTTTTTCGGGTCTCATATATTTTTCAGCAAGCGAAACGGCTGTTAACCGATACCTACGATTTTTCTCTCGCCCGTAAAAACACAAAATATAGCAAGCTCGCTAATATCCAATTACAAACCTCAACCGGTTGGCTCCACGTAACCCTGGACCCCAAAACTAGTCGTGACTATAAAAAATTCACCCACATATTGGTGCAGATTTTTGCGCAGACCGATTATGAAGAGCAAAACAATGGCTACACTTTGACCAACTTTGTTCGTTTGCAATTATTATGTTTACCTGATGATGCTGAAAACTTTGGTCACGCCCTGTATGAAGAATGTCTAATTGCTGAAAAAGCACAGGACCAGCTTGCCGAACTCGATGATGAAGATTGATAGATGGGCGCAATAGATAGGATTTAAGCAAACCTTAACCGGATAAGGAATAATCTTCGTAAACTACTCCTCAATCAACCAATTGATAACGACAATCTTGCCTTAATTCCTATCCGCATGCTCAAAGCCACACTACCACGTCTCGCCCTTTGTTTGCTCCTGGCAAACTCCCTTCTCTCCCCTCCCACTCTTGCCCAGCCGCCCGAACCGCCGCCGGAGATTCAGTCGCAGGTGCAGGATGGCGTGCGTATGCGCATCAAACAGGCCTACTGGGATATTCCCCAGGTACGCAACAGCCAACTCAACTATCCCGGCAAGGGGCTGGTGCTGAGCTATGAGGCCGAGCATGAGAACACGCCGTATTCGGGCGATCTGTTTCGCGCTATCACCGGGCTTGTGGTGCAGGGGCCGAATGGTGAGCCGGTTTCTTACAGCAACCTGGAAGGGAGGAACAGCATCTTCCTGAGCGATGTCAACCCGCACTGGCCCAGCGTTTCCCTGGACTTTGAAGTGCAAACCTTGCCCGACGACCAGAAGCTGGCGCAAGGGCGCAAACAGAGCGAATTCACCTTTCACAATTTGCCGTTTCCCCGGCAGGTAGGCCAAACCGTGCCGCTGAACCACACCCGCACCACCGACTGGGGCACGCGTGTTACGCTGCAAAAGATTGCGCTGCTGCCATTCTCCAAGCGCAACAAAACCCCATATTATTATTTGACATTTAATTTTGAAACCCACCCCGGAAGCGATGATCTGGCTTTTAACCTGTGGAACAGCCGCGCCACTTTCATGGATATCGCAGGCAACGATATCAGTGGGCTATGGCCCCGGCGCAAGCTTGATAACGACGACAAACAACCGGCCACACGCGCGCAACAGCAGTGGGAGTTTTCGATTCCCCAATTGGCGTTTGCCGCGCAGGATATCCCCGGCGGGGTGGGTTTCAAACTGCGTTTGGAAGAATGGTCGCCAAGCCGCAAGCAAGTGCAGGGCTTTCAGCAGTTTCGTTTTGAGTTGCCGCTTGGCACTCTCACCGATAACCTGCCCCACTCCTCCCCACCAGTCTCTCTTGATTCGCAAGGCGGCCCGGTGACCATATCGGCCGAAGCCTGGCGAACCGGGCAGGACGGCGTGGCTGCACTGCGCCTATGGACCAGGCCCACTCAAAGAGCCTCGCACAATGGCTGGGTGATTAAATCGGCCCAGGCAGTGGAGCGCAAGCAGAGCCTGAGTAGGATGAAGCCACCGTTCTACCGCCCCGGCCGCGCCGGCTGGAAAGCCGGTAGCCCGGCGCAGCCTAATGAGAACAGCGTCGATTTTCGCTGGGTATTGGAAACGCCTCAAGAGCGCAAAAAGCCGCCGGAAAACCATACCCTGAAACTGGCACTCGAAGAGGTGCGCCACGCCACTTCGCGTTTCCAATTCACGAGCCTGCCACGCCCGCACGGCAAAGCCATCACCTCACTCAACCGCACGCAGCAAAGCGATTCGCAAGGCAAGCTCACCATACTGGCGATGGCAAATTATCAAGACAATAAACTACCCGCCAACTGGCCGGTGAACGCGGTAGACACAGCCGCACCGGCTACTCCTCCTTCGGCGATTCAACTGCTGCCGCCCAGCAGCGGTATTGCGGTTGCCTGCCGCTGGACTCCGGCCGGTGGAAGCGAAACAGTGCAGGCCACCCACCACGTGACGGCTCGCGACCAACTTGGCCGTGAACTGCTCGACCAGCCACTGGCGATGCTTTTGCCCACCGCACCCGATAAATGGCCGGTCGATGAACAGTTGCAGGGACTGGAGATGGAGATAGGCGGACGTAATGAGCATTACGATTTCACGCTTTTCCTACTGCCACCCGCCAGTGATGCAACCAGCTTCACTTTGGATTTTTCGGTGCAGGAAACCATTACCACGGGCCGGGAGCGGAGTGTCGATTTTATGCTCCCCCACCAGGCGCTTTTACCGCTGCAAACGACGCCGTAATTCGTCACTTCTTGCATCAATTTGCGAACCTCGAGCGTGGATGACGGGCTCGTATTGGCACTTGAGAAACGTGAAGTCAGCCCGTCGCTCACGCTCGGGGTTCGCAAATTGATGCGCTTATACTGCACGAAAAACGGAGTATGATTTAATTTATAGATCAGCCCATTTAACCGCCAGGCTGTAAATACCCCGATGTGATAAATATATATCTACCGGGGGACGACCTTCGGGGCCGGGCATTTTCATCGTTGGGACGACCCAATAGTTATTAGGAGTAGAAGATGGCTTGGGTCTATCTCATCGTGGCCGGATTGTTGGAAGTGGTGTGGGCGATTGGTTTGAAATACACGGAAGGCTTCACAAAATTGTGGCCGAGCGTGGGCACCATCGGCACCATGGCAGTCAGTTTTTTCCTCTTGTCGCAAGCGCTCAAAACCTTACCGGTGGGCACCGGTTACGCCATTTGGACGGGCATTGGCGCGGTGGGCACAGTGCTGGTCGGCATGGCGCTATTGGGTGAATCGCGCGACGTGGCGCGCATCGTGTGCATCATGCTCATCATTGGTGGCATCGTTGGTTTGAAGGTTACCTCGTCGCACTAAATCGCAGTAAAAACACAAAGGACACGAAGAAATCACAAAGGAAAAGAAAAGAATTTGTGAACTTTATGTTGGCTTTGTGACCTTTGTGTTGAAACTAATAGCAAGCGATATATTTGCCATGATCGTATTGTTGGCATGACATTTGCCTTACTTTTCCACACCCCAATCAATTCACATCTGTTAAATTGCAGCTACCGGTGGCATATCACCATAGCTGCAATTTAACGGAAGGGGTCAGCACATTTAAAAAGGAGAAGTGTATGGCATGGGTTTACCTGCTTTTGGCAGGACTGTTGGAAGTGGTGTGGGCAATCGGTTTGAAGTATACGGAAGGGTTTACAAAGTTGTGGCCGAGCGTGGGAACGATCGGCACCATGATCGTGAGTTTTTTCTTACTGGCCCAGGCTTTGAAGACTATCCCTGTGGGCACCGGCTACGCTATCTGGACCGGCATTGGCGCTGTTGGAACTGTGATAATCGGCATGACGTTTTTAGGTGAATCGCGCGAACTATCGCGTATCTTTTGCATCGTGCTCATCGTCGGCGGCATTATCGGACTGAAGGTGACATCGACGAGTTGAACTTTAAATAGGGAATCGGCCCTGGTTGGGCCGAGGGATATTATGTAAGGAGATGCAGCTTGCTGCGCCTCCTTATGTTTTGGGTTGGTGCTCGTGGAGAGGAGAATGATGGCCGCGAAAAGGCACAGAAATCACAAAAGGGGGTGGTGGAAATCTGATAGGCTCCTCCCCTCACCCCCGGCCCCTCTCCCAGAACAGGAGAGGGGAGCACGATCTGCCGCGCTTCACTCTATGTGATGCGTTGACGTCTGTACAGCATGCCCCCTCGCCCCTTCGGGGAGAGGGCTGGGGTGAGGGGAAAAGGCGTTTGAATTTTGTATCACCGCGCCAGCACCCCTTCTCATAGCGCAACCAACAACGCCCCCGCCACCATCAGCCCCACGCCCAGCACCACTTTCAAGGTGAGCGCTTCGCCCAGGAACACCGCTGCCAGGATGACGGCAAATGCTACGCTGAGCTTATCGAGGGGAGCCACGCGCGAAGCCGGGCCGAGCTTGAGGGCGTAGAAATAGCAAAGCCACGAAGCGCCGGTAGCCAAGCCCGACAATACCAAAAATAGAACCGCGCGCGCATCCAGGTTGGGCAACGCTTTATAGCTGCCCTGCCAGGCGACGATGCTGCCTGCCATCAATAGTATCACGATGGTGCGCACCGCCGTTGCGAGGTGCGAATCCATATCGCGCACGCCCAGCTTAGCCAGAATCGCCGTCAGTCCGGCGAAAAACGCACTTGCCAACGCCCAGGTTTGCCAGCTTTGCCCCATCATCAATCCTCTGTAAACTGCCTTAAACTTTGCAATCAACCGCTCCGGTGAGTTTCTCAGGTCTGGCAAGCGAAAAGGCATCACTTTATGAAGAATATTTTTGAATCGAGCTGGTGGTCTCTCCAACTCCCGGCAGATTGGGAATGGGAAGAGGGTGAAGACTGCGTCAGTTTCTTTTCCGACGATTCCGTGGGTGCGCTCCAGGTGAGCGCTTATCAAAAAGAAGGAGCCGATGTCGATGACGCGGATTTGCTGGAGTTTATTCCCGAGGAAATTCCGGTGGCATCGGGCACACCGGTGAAAATCGGTGTATTTACCGGTTTTCTCATTAGCTATCACGAAGACGAAACTTACTGGCGGCAATGGTGGCTCAAAGCCGGCCAGATTATGGTTTATCTCACCTACAACACCGATCCAGCCGATCAGGGTACAGAAGATGCGGTTATCGACCAGATCGTCTCCACGCTCAAACTTCGACCGCCCGAGTTCCCCGAACCTCAACAAGTCCAGTAAAGGTTCGAGCGAATTCTCTACGTAAAATTACTCCCCACCTGCCCGCCTTCCTTGCCAGCCTGACAGCGGGGGCACCAGTAGGTCGAGCGGCCATCGAGCCCTTGCCGCCTCATTTTTATTTCCGTGCCACATTTACGGCAGGGCCGCCCGTGGCGCATGTAGGCCCAGAACGGCTGGCGGTCGAGCGAGTTGCGCGTAGTGCGCTGCTTGCCGGTCAGGTTGCGCTTCATCAACTCGCGCGCCTTTTGCACAATGAGCTTAAGTTCACGGTCGGAAAGTGAAGCCACCTCCACAAACGGATTCACCCCGCATAAGAACAGCGTCTCCGACTTATAAATATTGCCGATGCCTGCCAGCGCGTTCTGCCGCATCACCGCCACGCCAATGGGCGCGTGATTGTAGCCACGCAGGTTAACTAGAACCTGGTCGAGGTCGAAATCGTCCTTGAGCAAATCGGGCCCTAATGTGGATAGGCCCCGATGGCTCCTGATTTCCATGGGCTTGAGCAATTCCACGCGCGGCGCATTGAAGCAAATGGCGATGTATTCTTCGGTTTCGATCACTGCTTTAGCCAGCCGCTCGGGCTTTTGCCACGGCACGCCGGGTTTATAGATGTGCCAGGAGCCCTCCATCTGCAAATGGCTGTAGAGTGCGCGGCCATCGTCGAAGTGAATGAGCAAATTCTTGCCACGCGCTTCCACATCGGTGATAATGCGGCCTATAAGAGCATGTTCGCGAAACGCCGGGAGCGGGGAACGGAATCCGGTGACGGTGCGATCTTTAAGCGCCAGGCGCAAGGTATAAGCAGTGCGGTAGAGGGTATCGCCTTCGGGCATAAGAGATAGTGTATGTGTTGAGTGGCAACTCTACTACAGGGGTGATTCAATGAAAATTTGGCTGTGTGTGGTATCGATGTTGTTATGTGTTCAGGCGGCGTGGGCGCAAGCGCCTGCGGAAGAGCCAGGCCTGCCACAAAATGACCCCGCTTATGCCGATCTAGCTATTGTCTATGATTCGGCACTTATTCAATGCTGCTATGGCTGTAACGGAAAATTTGTTCCGATCACGCGCTACGAGTTTGCAGTCTCCATCGCACGGCTCATTCAAAATGCTCCTGTGATACGAGCAAGCCAAACACGTTTTACTGCCGAAGATTCACGCGTTAATACTGCCCTTACACGCCTCCTCGTACGATTCACCCCCGAGTTGCGTGAATTGGGCCTTTCCGCTTACGATCTCGATACGGCGTACAAGACACTCGCCGATGGTCGCGCAAAAAATAAAGCGTCCGCTGTCGCTCCTCCCTTTAGCGATGTTTCGCCCAGCCACTGGGCATATAACGCAGTGGAACATTTGCGCTTGAGCGGCATCATAATGGGACAAGCGGCTCCCCGCATTAAATTACTTTCAACTAAAGTCAATCAAGAATAAGGACAGCAATAATGAGAATTTTGCTTTATCTGATATCAATTCTTCTCTGTTCTCAGGCGGCTTGGGCGCTTTCGTACGAGAACTCTCCCCCATATCCCGAAACTGGCCCGGCCCACGCCCAATTAGCTGTATTGGAAGCCGGTGCGACCGACTTCATGCTTCATTCGGCGGTTGCAATTTGTTATTACGATCTCACCAAACCCTGGGTGCGGACGGATTTCGAAATGGCTCTCATGACGTTCATGTCACTGCGAGCATTTTATCCTCAATTCCATACTGAGCCGCGCAACGACAGCCAACGCCTCCGCGACCGTTTGCAGCACTCACCTGCTATGTCAACAGCACTCTATCATCTGTTGCAGGAATTTACCCCTGCACTCTCTGAATTTGGCCTAAAACCACACGATATTGTACAAGTGCAAAAGGAACTCTTGGCCCAGGGCGCAAAAAAGCAGCAACAATATACAAGCATTCCCCTGGGCGATGCTGCTTACGACGACATAAGATTCCTTCGTAAAATCGGGTTAGCTCCTCTTCATAGCGGTGAGCGCGACTTCGCAGTGAAGCAAGTAATGAGCCGCTACGAGTTTGCCGTTGTGGTGGCACGCATTGTTCAGGCAGGAACGCCAAAGAAAAAGAATGAGAGTTCCCAACTCGCACAAAGTACTTCTCAATGGTCTCTTCCGCTAAATGGTTTAGGCACTCAATCTACGCCTGAGATCAAAGCGGCTCTTATCCGTTTGATTAGGCGGTTTTCTCCCGAACTCAATGACCTTGGTTTTTCTCCAGAGCGCCTCATCCTGGTGCAGCGAGAGCTGGGAATCGCATCACCTTTCAAAGAAACACCTTTTAACGACATGCCGCCAAGCCACTGGGCCTTTAACGCAGTGGAACATTTACGCTTGAGCGGCATCATAATGGGCGATGCTCCCCGTTAGCAACAAATTTGCAGGGAGAAGGCATTGTTATGAAATATGAAATCACCACTACACAAACCACGCCGCGCACCCTGGCAGCAGCACATGCCCGTGCCAATTCACGCAATCTCGGCGACACCATTGGCAGGTTACTGCAACCGGTATGGGAGTTCGTGAAGGAAAACGAAGTGGAACACACCGGGCACAGCATCGTGGTTTATCATGGCGAAGAGGGCGATGATATTTTCGTCGACGAGGGCATGCCGATTGAAGTGGGGGCGGAGGTTTCGGGTAGTTTCGAAAACACCGATGCGGTGCGTCATTTCGCCCTTCCCGGCGGCACCGTTGCACAGACGCTGCATCGCGGCCCCTATCAATTTCTCCCGGCTGCCCATGCTGCCGTGCAGCACTGGTGTCTGGAAAATAATCGGGAAATGGACGGCTTGTGCTGGGAAGTTTACGGACACCATCACGAAGACCCGGCCAGGCTGGAAACCTGGGTTTGCTACTTGCTTCGCTGAGGCATGAACATCAGCAGTTCCCCAATTTGCCGGTAGCCCACCAGCGGATAGAGTTTGGCTCCGGCGTGGCTGGCGAAGAGCACGTTGGCCTGCGCTCCGGCGCGGCGGTCGTCTTGCAGCATGCGCGTCATTAAGGCGCGAGCGATACCGCGACGGCGGTATTCGGGTGCGACGTACATATTGGTGCACCAGGCGCAACCCGTGGTAACCACACTGCCCACCCAACCGATGGGCTGGCCTTCATCGAGCGCGATATATTGGCGCATCGGTTCGGGCTGCATCTCCAAAAACTCCGGCAAAATTTGCCGTTTACCCGCTGCCTTGGCTAAGGTTTGCGCTTGTTCCACGGTGGTGACGCGCTCAATTTTTACCGGCGCGGGCGCTTTAGGGATACGCTTTAAGTCTTGCACCATGAAGGCTTCGGTAGTCACCAGCCGATAGTTCATCGCTTTAAACTCGCGGCGCAGTTCATCATCGCTTTCTTCTGTAGTGCGAATAGCGCACAAGCGGAAACTGCCGCGGGTGTGTTTGCGGGCGATGGCATCGAATCGCTCTGGACTTATGCCGTGGGCGGCGTATTCTTCCGAGCGATAGTGGCCGCGTTTACGCTCGGCATCGCGCAGTGCCCACACGCCTTCTTCGACTTGCTCAGCGAGATAGGGATGGGTATAGCTGCGGGTAAACGCAAAACCGCGTGTAAAGACTTCAATGGCTTGGGAGAAGGTAACGGACATGGGGTTATTGTCGCATAAAACGATGATTCACCACAGAGGGCACGGAGAAGAAGGGAGGGGTTTTACCGCGAAGGACGCTAAGAACGCGAAGTGATCTTTATTCGAGGTCGAGACTGGCGCACTGCGTGACGTATGTAGGGGCCAGTTCATCATTCATCATTCATCGTTCAAAGTTCAGACCAACCGTTTCAATAACCCTCGACTACCCGACGAAAACCCCGCTTCTTTGAGATACCAGGCCAGTTCCGACTCTTCGGGATGCGCGCCATCGATAGCGGCAATCAGCACGGCGCGGCGGCGGCCTTCTTCTACTAATTCTGCCAACGCACGAGTGATCGCTTCGGCGGCTTCGCTGCGGTAGGGTTCGTCTTCAGGCAGGAAGGTGAGCATGGTTTTTTCGGTGCGGCCAATCCAAGCCACCAGCCTGCCGTTGTGCAAAATGACCTGTGCGCCTGCCGCACGACCAGGGCGCGCGCCTTCGCGTTCGGGCCAGGGCAAGGCCGCGCCGTAAGGGTTGGCGGGGTCGGTGGCAGCCAGGATGAGAGTGCGCGATTCTTCGGGTTCTTCGCGCAGGGCACGCAGGCGGTCGTCGGCACCGGGGAGGGCGAACTGGGTTGCGCCGCGCCCGGCCACGAAATAGCCGCGGCGGATTTTGCCGCTCTCTTCCATCGCCTTGAGCACTTCATACACCGCCGAAAAACCACCGGTCACATTCTCGGCGTGTGTCACTTCGCGGGTCAACACACCGTAGCGTTCCAGAAGCTGCCTTGCCAGGGCGGTGCGGCGGATGGTATCGGCGGGGGCGGTCTTCCCCGGCACGACTGTGGGTAATAACGACCAACGCCCTTCACTGCCAGGCGGGCCGATGCGACGCGAACGGAAAATCGGCGAGCGTGTTGAGCGCCGCGTATTCTGGCTGCGATTTTTCTCAGCGCCGCGCAAATAGCTACGCAACGGCGCGAAGGTATCGTTCGTCACTTCGCCGCGCCACACCATGTCCCACAATGCCGTCACCAGGTCGGCAGGAAAAACGCCGGTTTGCAGCGCCATATCGGCAAAGAACTGCGCGCCGTGCCCACTCAGGAGTTCACGGAGCTGTTGGTGGACTTCTTCACCTTCGCTTTCTTCGGTCACCGGGGCCAACAGCCTGTAGCTATCGGTAAGGTAAAGCGCGATACGTCCATCGTTGGAGCCTAATGGCTCTAACCCACGCCACACCACTTCACCGGCGGCGGCCAGCGCGTCGAGGTCGGAGGTATGATAGCGTTCCAGGCGCGCGGGCAGCACTTCGCTTTCGAGCACCGAGGCCGGAATGGGCACGCCCTGCAACTGCTCGATCACCGAAAGCAGCGCTTCCAACCCACCGCGCTTGGAGCCGACATCCTGCCACTCAACCAAGAAGCGGCCATAGGCTTCTTGCGAAACCGGCTCCACTTCACTGCGCAGCCTGGCTAATGAGCGGCGCTTGATGGAGCGCAGCACTTCGGGGTCGCACCACTCGATGCCGCGCACACCGGGCGTGAACTCGCCTTCAATCACGCGGTCGCGCTTGGCCAACTGCATCAGTGTGCTGCTCACGACGGCAATGCCCAACCCAAAACGCGCGGCAACGGCCTCGGCGCGGAAGGGGCCGTGGGTGCGGGCGTAACGGGAGATGAGATCGACAAGCGCGTTGGGCGAGCTTTCCAGAAACGCTTCGGGCAATCCCATCGGCGGCGGCACGCCCAGCGCATCGCGCATGCGCCCGGCGTCTTCGGCAGCGATCCAACGCTCTTCCCCGGCGATTTTCACCTGTGCAATACGGCGTTGCGCCTGTAAATCGGCCAGCCACTCATCGACTTCTTCGGCTGCCCCGCCACGCACGGCAATCTCTTCGCGGCTCAAATCGCCCAAGGCCAGCAGCATGTCGTGCAGGCCGTCGGCGTGGCGTAGGGTGTAGCCATCAATGCGTTGCAATTGGGCTTCGATGGAAACGATGGCATCGCCATCTAAGAGTTCGCGCAACTCGGCATCGCCCAGCAACTCGCGCAGTTGCGACTGGTCGATGGAAAGCGCCAAGGCCCGCCGCTCGGCCAGCGGAGCATCGCCATCGTAAATAAAATTGCCGATGTAGGAAAAGAGCAGCGACGACGCGAACGGCGACGGCACGCGTGATTCCACCGTGGCGACACGCACCTGGCGGCTTTTGATCTGACGCAGCAGCTCGATGAGCGCGGGCAGGTCGAACACTTCGCGCAGGCACTCGCGATAGGTTTCGAGCAAGATGGGAAACGAGCCGTAGCGCGAAGCTACCGCCAGCAGGTCGGCCGAACGCTTACGCTGTGCCCACAGCGGCGAACGCTTACCGGGGTGGCGACGCGGCAACAACAAAGCGCGGGCGGCGTTTTCACGGAAATGGGAAGCGAACAGCGCCGTCTGTCCGAGGTGGCGCACAAGCTGCTCTTCGATTTCATCGGCTTCGGGAAAAAACAATGCGGCATCGGGCGGTGTGTCCGATTCGGGCAAGCGAAACACCAGGCCGTCGTCGGTCCACATCGTTTCCACTTCCCAGTCGCTTTCGCTTTGCAGGCGCGCCGCCACCGCCATCGCCCACGGTGCATGCACGCGCGCGCCAAACGGCGAGAGGATACACACCCGCCAGTCGCCGATTTCGTCAATGTAGCGCTCCACCACGATTACGCGGTCGCTGGGCACTTCGCCGGTGGCTTCTTTTTGCTCTTGCAAATAGGCCATTAAATTCTGCGCTGCAGTGGCATCGAGGCTATGCTCGTTTTCCAAACGCGCCAGAGCTTTTTCGGGCGCTTGCGCCAATAGCGTGCGCGATAGTTCACCAATAGCACGCCCGAACTCCACCGGACGCCCCGGCCTATCGCCGTGCCAGAACGGCATTTTGCCGGCTTGCCCCGGCGCGGGGGAGACGATGACTTTATCGTGCGTGATCTGTTCGATGCGCCACGCCGAAGCGCCCAGCAGGAATATTTCGCCTACCCGCGATTCGAACACCATTTCTTCATCGAGTTCGCCCACGCGCTTGCTGCCACGTTGCTCGTCGCCTTCGAGGAAGACGCCATATAGACCCCGGTCGGGAATGGTGCCGCCATTGGTGACGGCAATGCGCTGCGCGCCGTGGCGAGCGCGCACCGTGCCCGCGATGCGGTCCCAGGTGAGGCGCGGCTTGAGTTCGGCGAACTCATCGGAAGGATAGCGGCCCGAAAGCATATCGAGCACGCCTTCAAACGAGGCGCGCGGCAGGTCGGCAAAGGGAGCGGCGCGGCGCACCAGGCAGAAGAGTTCATCGACCGTGGTTTCGTGTTGGCTGGCGATGGCCACCACCTGCTGGGCCAGCACGTCGAGCGGGTTGCGCTCGTAGAAGGTCTCTTCCACCACGCCCGATTCCATGCGCGCGGTGGCCGCCGCACACGAGAGCAAATCGCCGCGAAACTTGGGGAAAATGACACCGCGCGAGACCGCACCCACCTGGTGCCCGGCGCGCCCGATGCGCTGCATGCCTGAAGCGATGGAGGGCGGCGCTTCGACTTGCACCACCAAATCGACCGCGCCCATATCGATGCCCAGCTCCAGTGACGAAGTGGCGATGATGGCCGGAAGCTGGCCGCGCTTGAGCCGGTCTTCGATTTCGCTGCGCTTTTCGCGCGCGATGGAGCCGTGGTGGGCCAATGCGATTTCTTCTTCGGCGCATTCGTTGAGCGCCCCTGCCAGGCGCTCGGCCAGGCGGCGCGAGTTGACGAAAATCATCGTCGAACGGTGTTCGCGCACCAGTTCCACCAACCGCTGATGCAGCGCGGGCCAGATGGACTGCCGCTTCCCCACCCCGGCCGCCGAGCCGGAGGGGATTTCATCGACTTCGCCCAACCGCGCCATATCTTCCACCGGCACTTCCACCCGCAGCTCCAACTGCTTTTTGGTGGAGGCGTTCACAATTTCCACCTCGCGCGGCTGCCACGGCGCTTCGGGGCCGCTCACCGTGCCGCCGCCCAGCAAGCGCGCTATCTCTTCCAGTGGTCGCTGCGTGGCCGAAAGGCCGATGCGCTGGATAGGCTTTTCGCGCTTGGGATTGAGTTCTTCCAGCCTTTCGAGCGAAAGGAAGAGGTGCGAGCCGCGCTTGGTGGGCACCATCGAGTGGATTTCATCGATGATGACGGTATCGACGGAAGTGAGAATTTCGCTGGCCGCCGAAGTGAGCAGCAAAAACAGCGATTCGGGCGTGGTGATGAGAATATCGGGCGGATTGCGGCGGATTTGCGCGCGTTCGTTTTGTGGCGTATCGCCGGTGCGGATGGCAATGGTCGGCTCGCGCCACACCGCGCCTTCACGCTGCGCCACCGCCGCGATACCGGCTAAGGGCGCGCGCAGGTTGCGTTCCACATCGACCGCCAGCGCCTTGAGCGGCGAGATATAGAGCACCCGGCAGCGCTCTTTCTTGGCCGGTTCGGGCGAGAACATCAACCGGTCGATGGCAGTGAGAAACGCCGCCAAGGTTTTACCCGACCCGGTGGGCGCCAGCAGCAAGGTCGAGCGCCCGCCGATGATCGGCTCCCAGCCCTTGACCTGCGCCTTGGTGGGGGCGTTGAACGAGGCTTTAAACCAGTCGTGAACGGGAGGTTGGAAGGAGTTGAGAATTTTTTCCATAATCATCGCCGGGAAACGGCGATGGATAGTATTGCAAGGGGGATGCCGGGGCGGCAGGTGAGTCCACGTGCCTGCTCGCAATAGAAATGCGAATAGACGCAGTGCCCTACGACGGAAGTCTAATAACCCGACATGTCTTGTCCTCGCTTATTACAGCCAGGAATTTTCCATCGGGGGAGTATTTAAGGCGAGAATATCCATCTATTTTCCACGATGCTACAATCTTTTGAGAATTTATGTCCCACAAGGAAAGAGAATCGCCTTCATTATTTCTGCTTACAGCTCGTTTGGGATTGAAGGATTCAATAGCACGAACATCCTCAGAATGCTTGGATAAGGTAGACGATTTTTCCAACATCTTCAACTGTTCACCAGCATACTTCACTTTAAACCGGGTACTGCCGCAATAGATATAACCATTCGACTGTTTATCAGTTGGAATCGTTATCGCTAATGGCTTCTCAATACCACGCAGGAGCTGGGGGGAAAAGTCGTCGTTTATTCGCAATATCCGTTTTCTACTTCGTGTGTCCCAAATCCATACTTCGCCAGCCCAGTGTTCCTCTGCTGAATATGCGACGCTAAGCCAATGTCCATCCGCAGAAAATGCGATGTCATCTAAATCGCTGATATCCAAAATCGATGTAAATCTATGGAGGACGTGCCAACTTTTCGTATCGAGAACAGTGATGGTAGAAGGATTGCCCGGACTCTCTTCTCTTGCTAATGCCAACATGTGTCCTGTGGGTGCGACTGCCATATGATAGGCACCTGTCTCGATATTCCGCAACATTTTGCCCTGCCTTACATCCCAAACTTGGAGATAGCCTTTTCGATCTTCATATCGATCTTCCACGCTGTGGGCTTCACATCCAACAAATAACATCTGACTGTCGGCAGAAAAAGCCAGCGAATTTACAATCGCCTCCGTCATAAACTGTAATTTCGCAACACCTGTCGCCATTTCAAAAATAATGACAAAACGACGCGCCAGTATGTTCGGCGGCATCTCGTCATCCGCATGTTCTGTGTGAACAATACCGGGTTTTGAATCCGCTCCTCCTTTGATCACTTCAACACGGCTCATACAAGCGACATATCGAGCATCAGGCGAAAATGCCACCGTTGTTATTCGCGCTGGCACATTTATTATTCCGGTTTTGGTGTTGTAGCCGATATTCCCCAAGACAAAAGGAGTACTGAGCAGTGCCGCTTGCGTTTTAGCTTTGGAAACAGGCTTTTCGCTATGAGTTTTTTTCGCACCAGTGCAACCCGCAAGCAGGCAGGTAAACAAGAAGCAGATGAATGCGGTTATCCGCCTTAATCGTTCATTGGTTGTGCGGCTTTTCATAGCATTATTTCCCCAAGAGATTTACTTACGGAAGTTTTAAGATATGACATTTCTTTCCCCGGCTTACGACCGCCAAAAAGTTTCGATTAAAAGAGAAAAGAATTTGAGGGGAAAAAGTATCAAACTTCCACGATGCCACAACTTTTTGCGACTGCAAATTCCATAAGGAATAGATTGTCGGTGGCTCTTCAACACGATTGCCAAAGGAATTTGCACTCACGGCCCGCTTTGGGTTGAGGCGCTCAAAAGCAAAGATCGTTTCAGAACTTTTGGGGAGAGTAAAGGCCGTATCCAAGACTTTTAGCCGCTCACCGACATACTTCACTTTAAACCGCGTATTACCGCAATAAATATAGCCCTTTGCTTGCTTATCACCGGGAACCGTCATTGCTAATGGAGGCGAAATGGCATGTGACGATTCGGGGTGGCTGAATGTTTCATAGCTATCGACCACATGTAAAAGAGTCTTGCCGCTTCGCGTGTCCCAAATCCATACCTCACCTATCGAACTTTCTCGGGCGAAGAATAAAGCGCCAAACCAACGCCCATCCGAGGAAAATGCAATGTCTTCCAAGATTCCAACTTTAACCTCCGGCTTAAATTGATGAATTGTGCGCCAGCTTGTGGTGTCGAGGATAGCAAGACTCAAAAGATTCTCGTATCCACCTCCCATACCTAATGCCAGCCGATGTCCTGTTGGTGCGACTGTCATCAAATTCACGTCTTTCTCGACATTTCGCAGTAACTTACCACGCTCAACATCCCAGACTTGCAAATAGCCTGCTTCATCTTGACCTAAGTCTTCTAAGCGATGAGCATCACATCCGACAAATAGCATTCCGCTATCAGCAGAAAAAGCCAGCGACCTCACTACAGCCTCGGTTATGAACTGTAATTTCGAGACGCCTGTCGCCATTTCAAAAACAGTGACAAAACTACCGGCAAGGATGTTGGGCGGCACTTCGCCATCCGCATGTTCTTTATGAATAATACCAGGCTGCGTATCCGTTTTCCCTTTCGGCACTTCAATCCCGCTCACGCAAGCAACATACCGGGCATCGGGCGAAAACGCCACCGCTGTTATCTCCTGCGGCATATTGATGATTCCGGTTTTGGTGTTGTAGCCAATATTTCCGAGGACAAGAGGAGTGCTGAGTGATGCTGTTTGTATTTTAGTTTTAGAATTGGGATTTTCGGTGTGTATTTTTCTCTGGCCAGAGCAGCCCAAGAGTAAATATAAGCAGCCAGACAGAAGAAAAGCACGCACGGCTATCTGCCTTATTTGCTCGTGGATTTTACGGGCATTGGGAATGTGCATGATTTATTTTTTTAAATTCCACAGGCTCTTCATCGCCGATGGTCAACCGCACTTCTTTCCCTGCAGCAAAAGCCTTTAGGTCGTCTTCATTGTCGAATTGGAATGATGAATAGGTCAGCTCAGTGCCATCACCCGGCCTTTGTTCGGGATCGACACAACTCACCATCTTGCGGATGCCCGCAAAAACCCATGTGGCCGGTATTCCGTCCCAGGTAAAGCCATCTCCACCCTCATCATCGCGCGCCCTGATTTCGGCTTTTTCATAGGCTTCATCGGCGTTGGTGGCTGAAATCAGGATGATGTTTTCCCAGATGGGAAACTCCGTCTGTGTGCCTTCCAGAAGCTTGACGGCCATTACGATGTGAGCGGCGTACCATTGGATGGGAGAACTTACGGGTTCTGCCAATTCAACCTTGAGCGATTTCATTGCAAAAACACTTTATACTATTCTAACGACTTTAATACCTGTTACAGCTAACGGTTACGAATCTCTTTCCTTTCAGGCACCTAACCTGAGAGATATAATCAACCTGTTCGATGTAACAATATCCTCACATAAGAAGTTTTATGACGCCCACAAAATCGCACGGCATTTGCGCTTGTTGTCGCGAACCCAATTTATACACGGCGGTTCGCTGCAGACGCTGCGATGCGCGTTTAGTATGGGCATACCTCATCGATGGCAAAGACGACGAATATTTTGACACTCCTCTTATCAAATTATATCGCCGATTATTCGAGAATAAAGCGCGGCAAAAAGAGTTGTATGTTCCATGCCGTTTCTGTGATTCCACGATAAATTCGACGGCAAAAATATGTCCCCATTGCAGAAATTGGCAAGCAGTGGCCCATATCACTCGGCGTGCGGGGCCGCTCGTAGACCCGGATGCGCCGGAGATCAAACGGTTGCTGGAAATTTATCGAGAGGAATAGCTTACTGGCTATTTACGTATGACGAGAAATGAATGAGTTTTACCGATTACAGTTCAAATGAAATTTGTTTACTACCGCAACCTAATCAAACTCAATCTTCTCAATCTGCGCACCCGCTTCTACTTCAAAAATCACATCACCGGTTGTGGTGCCGCCAGGTAATAGTGTTGCCTGAATATCCTGATGACTTTGTAGCGGTACCATCAAGAGCTGGCTGTTGTAAACCTGCTTATTGCTGGCATGGATGCGCAGAGAACTGGCATTGACATTTAATGTGCCAGTAGTGCCTTTAAAAGTAACGGTAACGTTGCATTTAATAAAAGTTTTGCCAGGATCAGCCGTTGGCGGAGAGTAGAAATCGCCGGACACCGGAAGCGTGGTCATGGGGAGCGTGCTATTAATCTTCACTTCCACATCTTGCCGGGGCTGGGGCAGCGCGTTGGCCGTTCCATCGGCAGCCAGCCCGCTACCGCTAAATAGCGAGGAGAAATCGGTTGCCTGCCGGGCCTGATAGCCCCGATAGCCTGAGATCGAGAGTGTTACGGCCAGGGCAACGACAGCGGACAAAACCAGCGTCATCTTGCCGGTTTCAGGAAGTTTCTGGAAAGACAGATAGGTCATGCCCAGTCCGGCGAGAAGCATGAGCGGCAAGCCGATGCCGATTTGGATGATGTGCGAGAGAAACAAAAAATTCAGGAGTTGTCCGGCTGCAAAAATGAGGCAAATCGCGGCCAGGGCGAAACGAATTGGTGCCAGGGGCAGGTCGGAGGGCGTGCGTTCGTACAGGCAGATGCCACCTACAGCCAGTGCCAGGAGAAAGACAGCAAACTCCAGGCCCATCGGGCCGCCGCCGCCCACATTCATGCCGAAGAGAGAAACGGATGCCCAGGGCAGGAAATAGCCCAAGCAATAGAGACCAGCGCTCACGAGAAACACAATCAGCGATTGCTCGCCCGAAATGACCATTAGCGGCGGGGCGGGTGCTGCCGGGGCGGGAGTCACCGGAGTGCCGGGGGCCAGTGGCACTCCACTGGGCGGCAATACCGTCGTCCCCGTTGGAGTGGGCACAGGCGTCACTGCCACCGGCGGCGAAGGTGGCTGAGAGGGCAGACTTTGTGTCTGGTTGGGGCTTGCCAGGCCTTTATCCTGACAACGCGGGCAAGTTCTGTCGAAAGGCTGTTTAGAATAACCGCAAAAAGTACAGTCCATGAGTTTCTCGTAATATTTTTGTGCCTACATCATAACACACGGATAGTGCGCTTTTAGTCACAAATGCGAAAAAACAAAGTCTCAAAGCGTCCAATACACTTTCACCTACAACGCATGCCCACCCGCCACCTGCACCACTTGCCCGGTGATCCACCGTGCCTGATGCGAACAGAGAAACGTCACCGCATCGGCGACGTCTTCGGGGGTGCCGACGCGGCGCAGGGGGATGGTCTCTTGCAGGGTTTCTTCCAAATCCTCTGAAATCCAGCCGGTTTGTACCGGGCCGGGGGAGATGGTGTTGACGCGGATGCCTTGCGGCCCAAGTTCTTGTGCCAGGCTACGAGTGAGCGATTCGAGGGCATATTTGCTGGCTCCATAAGCGATCTGTCCGGGGAAGGCGCGGGCGGCATCGGTGCTGATGTTGACGATGCAGCCGTCAATAGCATCGCGTTCGCGGCAGCGCCAGGCTAATTGCTGGGAGAGCAAAGTGGCGGCGCGCACGTTGATGGCGAAGTGGCGGTCGATAACACCGGCGTCGATGGCGCTGAGCGTGTCAGCATCTTCGCAGTGGGCGGCGTTGTTGATAAGGATATCGACCGGCCCCAGCAGCACCTGGGTTTCATCGAAGAGGTGAACGTGGAGGTTGGCATCGGCAAGGTCGCCGCCCAGCGCCACGGCGCGGCCGCCTGCGGCTTCGATGCTATCGACCACCTCTTGCGCAGCCGGTTGACCCAGCGCGGTGTGCATGACACCGGCTTGCGAGGGTATATCGGCCAGGTAGTGAATGGCGACTGCCGTGCCCTGCGCGGCCAGGGCACGCGCGATGGCCGCGCCGATTCCGGCGTTGGCACCCGTCACCAGTGCGACTTTGTGTTGTAATCGTGGTTCTATCATTTTTGCAATTTAACTAACAACGGAGCGCAAACCATAGAGACGCAACTTATCGCGTCTTCGTTCTTATTGCTTTTTTCTACTGGGAATGCGAGGTAAGGTTCAAGCTGGGAGACGCGATAAATCGCGTCTCTACCTGTGCGTCAACGGTCTGCCTTCTGCAAGGAATGTATCCTCGCCACATAGGAGCTTTACTCACCATTATAGGCGCGTTGCAGTTCTGCGATATCGAGCTTTATCATTTTCATCATCGCTTGCATCACGCGGCTTACTTTTTCCGGGTCGGGGTCGGTGACGTATTGGGCCATGATGGTCGGGGTGATCTGCCACGAAAGCCCGAATTTATCCTTGAGCCAGCCACACTGCACTTCCTGCCCGCCATCGGCGGTGAGCTTGCCCCAGTAGTAATCAACTTCCTCTTGGGTCTCGCAATACACGGTGAAGGAAACCGCGTCGTTGAATTTGACGTAGGGGCCGCCATTGAGGATGAGGAACTCCTGACCTTCGAGTTCAAGTTCAACCGTCAGTAAGGTGCCCGCAGGAAGTGGCGCGCCTTCGCCATAGTAAGAAACGCGGCCTTTTTTGGCGTTGGGAAAGACCGATAGATAGAAATCGGCCGCTTCCTGGCCGTTACCTTCAAACCAGAGACAGGGAGTTATTTTTTGCATTTTTTCCTTTTTTTATCTTGTCAATGTTGTTGCCAGCGTAAATAGATTACGTGAACTTGTAAAGCTCTTTTCCCTCACCCCAGCCCTCTCCCCGAAGGGGCGAGGGGGCACACTGCACTTACCTCAGCACACCACATAAAGTGAAGCGTGGCAGCTCGTGCTGCCCTCTCCTGTTCTGGGAGAGGGGTTGGGGGTGAGAGATAAACCTATCAAATTTGTCTCATCTTCTCGGCGCTCGGCCAGTAAGTTAAAACTACCCGCCCGCAATGGCTCCCAGCACGATAAAAGGTTCCTCACCCGCCGCCACGGCTTCGGGTAGCGGGGTGTCGAGGGTTTCGTGCGAGAGGTCTTGCTCGCAGGCGAAGTAGCGCAGGAAGTCGCGGCGTTTGAGGGTGTCGTGATCGCGGATGGTGCCATTAAGCATGGGGTATTTGGCTTCGATGGCATCGAGCACGCTGCCCAGTGTGGCTTCGCCCTGCACTTCCACTTCGGTTTCGCCTTCGAGGTGGGCCAGGTTGCGCAAATGGTAAGGGAGAACTACTCGTATCATCGCAGTGTTTGCACCTCCACAGACAGCACGCCCGGCAAATGCTCGGCGATGGCCTGCCAGTTGTCGCCGCCATCGGGAGAGACGTAGACCTGGCCGCCGGTAGTGCCGAAGTAGATGCCGCAGGAATCGAGCGAATCGACCGCCATCGCATCGCGCAGCACATTCACATAGCAGTTGCTTTGCGGCAGACCGTTGGTGAGCGCTTCCCAGTCGTTGCCACCGTTGCGGCTGCGGTAGACACGCAGCTTGCCTTCGGGTGGGTAATGCTCCGAATCGCTCTTGATGGGCACCACGTAAATCGTCTCCGGTTCGTGTGCGTGGACGTCGATGGGAAAGCCGAAATCGGTGGGCAGGTTGCCGCTCACTTCGCGCCACGATTCACCGGCGTCGTCGCTCCGCATGATGTCCCAGTGCTTTTGCATGAACAGCGTGTCGGGACGCGAGGGGTGCATGGCAATGCGATGCACGCAATGCCCTACTTCGGCATCGCCATCGGGGATGTAGTCCGAGTGCAAGCCTTTATTGATCGGCTTCCAGGTGAGGCCGCCGTCATCGCTGCGGAACGAACCTGCCGCCGAAATCGCCACGAAAATGCGGTCGGGGTTTTTGGGGTCGAGCAGGATGGTGTGCAAGCACATGCCGCCCGCGCCCGGCTGCCACTGCGGGCCGGTGACATGGCCTCGCAAACCGGCCAATTCTTGCCAACTCACGCCGCCATCGGTGCTGCGAAACAGTGAGGCGTCTTCAGCCCCGGCGTAAACGGTATCGGGGTCGGTGAGCGAAGGCTCCAGGTGCCACACGCGCTTGAACTCCCACGGATGCTGGGTGCCATCGTACCACTGGTGGGTGGTCAATGGTTTGCCGGTTGCCTCGGAAGTATCGTAAGCGAACTTGTTACTCTGCCCGACGGGGAAGCCTTCGGGCGTGGTCGTCGGCTCGTCCGGTGCCACCCCCGGCTGCTCCCAGGTTTTCCCGCCATCATTGGAGCGCTGGATAATCTGTCCGAACCAGCCGCTGGTTTGCGAAGCGTAGATGCGGTTGGGATCGACCGGCGACCCCTTCACGTGGTAGATTTCCCAGCCCGCAAAGTGCATGGGACTAATGTCCCAGTCCTGACGCTTTTCGTCGGAAGTGAGGACGAAGGCACCTTTCTTGGTGCCGACAAGTACGCGAACTCCACTCATTGGAGGCTCCTTTGAACGGCAAGTTTGAAGTCGGAATGCAGAAGGCAGAATAGGTGGTGATGAGAGCGATGAACCTATTTCCTACCCGTTCTGCCGTGTACTGGATCCCCGCGTTCGCGAGGATGACGGGCTTGGAGGGTTACGGTCTGCATCAATGCACGGTTGCCAATTTCTGCATTCTGCATTTTGACTTCTGCCTTACCTTCCCCAAGCTTTTACTTTTTATAATAATGCGCCTGCATAAACTGCACCCACTCGCCGTCTTTTTCGAAGAACGAGGTCAATGTGCGGTGGTCGTCGCTGAGGAATTCGTAGACGTCGTTATACTTGCCGTATTCGCCTTCTTTTTCCATGCTGGGGCCTTCGGATTGAAGGGAGAGCTTATTGCCGCTTTCATCGAGTTCGCCTTCGTAGACCCATTGCATCGTCATCATGGAGCCAATCCAGTTACCGACGAACTTGTTCTTTACGGTATCGAAGCCTACCACCATGAGGTTATGGGCCTGGCCACCGCCGGGCATTTCACCGCCGCCTTCGCAGACGATCCAGAGATCGCCCAGCATGCGGCCGCTATCGGTGCCGTGGGTTGTGACTTCGCCCAACTCCGGCCCCATGTCCGCCGTGGATTCTATCGTCCATTCGCCGACGAAACGGCGCAAAAACTCGTGCTCTTTGGTTGGTTTGGGGATTTCCATAGTTTCCTTTTAGTTCTTAGATTTTAGAACTTAGATCTTAGGGAGTCTCAGGGAGCGTATTAACTATCTTTCTGCTGGCACTCGCAGTTGATTAGCCAGGGTGTGCCGAACTGATCGGTCACCATGCCGAAGCGCGCAGCCCAGAAGGTTTCGGTAAGTTCCATTTTCACCTGTCCGTTTTGCGACAGCGCTTTGAAGATGCGTTCGGCTTCTTCGATGCTATCGACTCCCAGCATCACCGAGATGCCCTGCTGCTTTTCAAAATATTCGGGCGGACAGTCTGAACCCATCAGTAAATGGCCGTCGATGTTCATGCAGGCGTGCATGATATGATCACGGTTTTCCGGAGCGGTTTCCTCGGCCATGGGCGATTCACCAAAGGTAAACATGCCTTCCATCTGGCCGCCCAGATGTTCGGCGTAATATTCAAATGCGGCTTTGCACTGTCCTTCAAAGTTCAAGTAGCTTGCTAATTTCATTGTTTTTTCTCCTGAATGTTTCCGGCCCAACTTGCTCATTCCGTGCTGAGATTGTGCCATAGAACATTAATTTTTCGTAATGCGGTGTAACTACGATTGACTTGCTTCCAACTCATCCAGCAAGTCGCCAAGACGGACAAATGCCTGGCTCCAGCCGCCTTCGTGGCCATCGCGCGAAGAAACCGAACGGAAGAACTGCTGACGGAAATTCATGCGGGTTTTTTGCGGCCCCAGTTCATCGAGAGTGATGGTGACCAGGGTTTCGTGCGGCGGCATGTCCTCTTCCTCCCAAAGATGGGTAAACACCAGCCGCTCCACCGGCACCACTTCGCGATATTCGCCAAAGGCAACATAGGCCTGGCCTTCGGGCGAAACCATGCGCGAACGCCACGCGCCTCCGGGGCGCAAGTCGCCTTCGCTCTGTGGAATGGTAAATCCAGTGGGTGCGCACCATTTCGAAAGATGCTCCGGCTCGGTCCATACCTTAAACACCAGCTCGCGCGGCGCATTGAAGACGCGCATGATATTAAGTTCGGGTTGGCTTTCCTGCTGTTGAGTTTGTGACATTTTTGCCTCCGTTTTGTTGACTTACTATTCAATTACAGATAATTTAACCGATCGGTTAAATAGAGTCAAGGAAAAAATTATTTAATTTTTTGTGAAAAATAAATGAAGAACCACGCGCGTAAGCGAGTGGACTGGGGAAGAGTGATAAGTTTCCCAGTGCCGTAAATAGAGGCGCTGAAAAGCCTGGTCAGACACGCAAAAAGATACGTCAATCCGGCTTGCTTACGCGCGCGGTTCTTCGGGCTTCACCAACCGCTTTATGGCCAGACAGTTGATGAGGGCTTTGGGCACGAAGGATGACAGATCAGTGAACTCGGCTTCCTTGCCAATGGCGGGGTCGTGCTGGGAGCAATGGGCGTTGCCGCCGCGTGGACCCAGGCCGTCGAGGGTGGGGAAAATGCGGCAGAGCGCATTGCCATCGCTCAGGCCGCCGCGGGCGTGGGAACCGAGTTGGTTGCCGCTTTCCAGGGCGGCTTCCTGCCACAGCGCCACCAGGGCATCGGTCTGCTCGTTTTGCGGCCAGAGCACGTTTTCGGTGGTGAGGGTGATTTCGATCTGACAGGTTTTGGTGCCATCGGGCGATTGCACGTCACCCGGCCCGTTCATTGCCAGAATCGCATCGCGCACTTCGCGGTAAGGCTCTTCATTAAACGAACGCACTTCCACTTCGGCGCGGGCGCTGTTGGGCACGCTGTTGCGCACCGTGCCGCCGCTCATGACGCCCACGTTCACAGTGGTATCGGTGGAGAGGTCGGTAAGGGCGATCATACGCTCCACCAGGCGGCTCATCTGCAGAATGGCGCTGGCTCCCTCGGCATATTTGGAACCGGCGTGGGCGCTGTACCCTGTCACTTTAACGTCGAAATGGCCGCTGCCTTTGCGGGAGTGGACGATGCGGAAATTCTCTTCTCGCTCGGTATCAGGTTCGAACACCAGACAAGCGCGGGTGTTGGCGGGCAGCACTTCTTTACAGAGCGCGCCGAAATCGGGCAGCAGCTTTTCTTCGGCGGCGTTGAAGAGCAAAATCCAGCGCGTTTGTTTGAAGAGTTCGGGTTCCAGTTTGGAGAGCGCATCGAGTACCAGCCAGATCATGACGCTGCCGCCTTTGATATCCATGGTGCCGGGGCCATAGGCGCGGTTGCCGTCAATATTCCAGTGGAAATTGTTGGCGGCTTCTTCTTCGGGCGAGAATACGGTATCAAGGTGCGAAATCAGCGCAATAGCCGGAGCATCGCCGCCGGAATCGAGCACCAGATGCTCTCCGGCACCCTCGAGCGGGCACTGTTTGCGGCTCACCGCAAAACCGAGGGGTTCGAACTGCTTGATGACGCGCTGGGCGTTGGCTTCGATGCCCGACGCATTGATTGTGTAGCTATTGATGCGAACCAGTTCTTCCAGAAACGCCTGTGCCTGGGGAAACTGCTGGGTGAGATGCTGTTCAAAAGTTGCTGCGCTTGCCATAATCATTATCCTTTTTTCTTTACGGGTCTTGCGGTGGCCACGCCGTTTTTCGGGCAAATATCTTCCAGCACACACGCACCACAGTTGGGCTTGCGAGCATAGCATACTCGCCGCCCATGCCAGATGATGGCATGCCCGGCGTAGATCCATTCGCTTTGCGGCAGAAGCTTCATCAGGTCGCGCTCGATTTTCTTGGGGTCGGTTTCTTTGGTGAGCCCCAAACGATAGCTAAGGCGGCCGATATGGGTATCGACCACCACGCCATTGGCCTGTCCGAACGCCACTCCCAGCACTACGTTGGCGGTTTTGCGCGCCACGCCAGGCAGGGTGAGGATTTCGTTCATATCCTGCGGCACCTCGCCATCATACTCTTCGATAATGCGAGCGCACGCGCCGCGAATGGAGCGGGCCTTGTTGCGGAAAAAGCCGGTCGAGTGGATATCGGCTTCCAGCTCTTCCACCGGCACGTTGAGGTAATCTTGCGGGGTGTGATATTTCTTGAATAGGGTTTTGGTGACGATGTTCACCCGCACGTCGGTGCATTGCGCGGAGAGAATGACGGCGACCAAAAGCTGCAGCGGGTTTTCCCAGGTCAGCTCACATTCGGCGGTGGGATATTCCCCACGCAAACGCCGCAAAATTTCGGCGGCATGGCGCGAGGCTTTGCTGTCGCGGGGGACATAGGAATTTACGGTCATGAATTCGGATACGTATTTTTAAACCACAGAGGACGCAGAGAGCACAGAGAAAAAATTAGCCACAGATTAACACAGATTACACAGATGGTGCTGGATAAGCAATTTGCTTCTCACATTGTTAGCGAGTGGGATTTTTCTGATTTGTTCCCAAATTAGTTATACAGGAACGGAGATAATCGACTATTTCAGTATGACCGCCATATGCGGCCCAGTCCAAGGGTGTGCCGTTAAAGGTAGGGTCGACGGCGAAAAGATCGGCACCGTTTTCGGTTAAAAGCCGCGCGGTTTCGAGGTCGGACGCGATATGCAGCGCCGTGCCTGGGTTGCCGTAGACGGGTGGAATGGCGTTGATATTAGCGCCATGCTCTAATAATAAGAGAATGATTTCGTGGTGGCGGTGGGTCACGGCGTAGGTCAGTGCTTCATCTAACTCGTTTTGGGTCGGTTGCGTCTGCACGAGTTCACGCACTAACGCGGTTTGTCCCAAGCCTGCCGCCGCGCGGACACCAACCGGGTAGCCGTGCTGCCAGAGGTGCAAGGCGGTTTCGGGGGCGCAGTTGCGTAGCGGCATGAGGAGAACGTCTTCGTTATCGAGATCGTCGGTGGCTCCGGCTGCTACTAATAATTCGATCAAACCCAGCCCTACTCCGGCCTGGGAGGCATCTTTACTACTGAGGATGAGGCCAATGGTAGTGCTGCCGGTGAGGGTTTTGGCGTTGGGGTCGGCACCGGCTTCAAGGAGGAGTTGAGCGCTTTTGACGATGCTTTTGGGCAGGTTGCCGCGATTGGGATTGCCTGCGACATAATGCAATAGAAACGCGCCACTGAAGTAATCCAGAGGCGCGTTTTCTTCTTGTGGCATGGCTGAAGTTACCAATGCCGGGTGTTCTTGCAGTAAGGCGGACAGGGCGGTGTTGTCGCCGCTATCCATTGAGGCGACGGCTGTTTTAAATAAGTCGATAATGGTCGAAGCAGAATATGAGGAATTCATAATATTTCGTGCGGGAAACAAAAAACCCTCCGTGAGTTGAAGAGATGATATTAGTTTCTGCGTCCTTTCCCCTCACCCCGAAGGGGCGAGGGGGCATGCTGCACAGACGTCAGAGTATCCCACAGAGTGAAGCGTAGCGGCTCGTGCTCCCCTCTCCTGTTCTGGGAGAGGGGCCGGGGGTGAGGGGTGGGCTTATTACCTAAGCCCGAAGGCCGAAGAAAGCTCAACGCTTCAAATCCCCCACCCAACCTCCCCCTGAGGGGGAGGAGTTACGCCTCTCTCACCACCTATAACCCATCACCCATAACCTATAACCTATAACCTTTCCTACACCTTTCCCATCTTCTTCAAATTCTCGATGCTGATGCGCACGCTATCGAGCGGGTTGCCGGGGCAGGTGTCCTGCTCGACGATATAGGCTTGCACGCCACCGGCTTCGGCGGCCGCGAAGATGGCGGGCCAGTTCAGGCTGCCGGTGCCGATTTCGGCGAAGTCGCCATCAGCGCCCATGTCCTTGATGTGAAGAATCGGGGTGCGTCCGGCATATTTTTGCAGATATTCCACCGGATTTTCGCCGCCTTTTTGCACCCAGTAGGTATCGAGTTCAGCCTGGAGGTTTTGCGGGTCGGAATTGGCATAGAGCAAATCCAAACCGTAGTCGTTGTCGTACTGTTCTTCGAATTCGAAAGCGTGGTTATGATAGAAGAAGGTCAGTCCGGCTTCTTCGCGCAGCTTTTTGCCAACTTCGCTCAGGCGCTGTGCGGTGGCGACCCAGTTTTCACGCGAACCACGCAATTCGGCAGGCACCGAACCCAGGCCGACGTAGGAATAGCCGAACAGACGGGCCTGTGCGACTACGGCGTCGAAATCTTCTTCGATCTGCTGCAATGAAGCATGGCTGGAAACGGCTTTCAAACCGGCTTCATCGAGTGCGGCTTTGAATTCTTCGGCAGTAAGTCCGGCAAAACCGGCCAACTCGACTGCTTCGTAGCCCATCTCGGCGACCTGGCGAAGCACTCCGGCCGGGTCGTCACTTAAAACGGTGCGCAAGGTATATAACTGTAAACCAACAACAGGTCTGCTCATTGAATGATTCCTTTATTAAGTGTGATATTCGGCGTTGATTTTAACGTAGTCGTATGAAAAATCGCAGGTCCATGCCGTCCAGGCGGCAGTGCCGGCACCCAAACCGATTTCGATCACAACTTCCTCGGTTTTAAGGGCCGCTTCAGCTTGCGGCAAGTCGAACGCGGTGGGTTCGCCGTCTTTGAATACTTCGACGCCACCCAGCACGATCTGCAAATTCTGCGCATCGAATTGCGCGCCGCTGCGGCCAGTGGCCATCGCGATGCGGCCCCAGTTGGGGTCGTTGCCAAAGAGCGCGGTCTTCACCAGCGGGGAGTTGGCGACCGTCATGGCGGCCAGCTTGGCATCGGCTTCGTGCTGCGCGCCGCTCAACTTGATGGTGACGATTTTGGTGGCACCTTCACCATCGCGCGCCACTTTACGGGCCAGCGCCTGGCACACGGTATCGAGCAAGGCCTCGAACTGCGCGCGATTTTCATCTGTAATTTCCACGCCAGCCGCACCGCTCGAAAGCAAAATGGCGGTATCGTTGGTGGAAGTGTCGCCATCGACAGTGACGGAGTTGAACGATTTATCGGTTGCACGCTGCAAGATAGATTGCAACAATGGTTTTTCAATTGCCGCATCGGTGGTGAGGAACGAAAGCAAGGTAGCGTGCAGCCCAGCAGGAGTGCCCATATCCGGGCCAATCATTCCCACGCCTTTCACCAGGCCGCCCACGGTGACGGTTTTGCCGTCGATTTGCGTGCGGGCAGCAGTGAATTTGGGCACTGTATCGGTGGTCATCACGCCGCGTGCTGCGTTTTCGTTCTGAATATGGTCGGCGCTGACTTCCAGTTGAGAGAGCGCCTTTTCGACTTTCTCCATCGGCAAGGCATGGCCAATGATGCCGGTGGAGCAGACCAGCACTTCTTCCACCCCGCAGCCGACTTTTTCGGCGGCCAGTTCGCACATACGGCGGGCGTTGAGAATGCCCTGCTCGCCGGTGCAGCAGTTGGCGTTGCCGGAGTTGGCAACGATGGCGCGGGTCTTCTCGCTGCGGATATGTTCGAGCGACACCAATACCGGCGCAGCCTGCACCGCACTTTGCGTGAACACTGCGGCGGCATTAACCGCCTGTTCGGCCACAACCAGCGTGACATCTTCGCCCGTTGTTTTGATTTCACCACGTGCGCTACCCGCGCTAAATCCCTGCGGCGAGACAACCCCGCCGCCCTCTATGAGTTCAATCGGTTCTATGGAATTTCCTCAACTTACTGTAAATATTACGCCGCCGGAGCGCCGCAAAATGTATCGTGTTCCATTGTATCGTGTTTTGGGGATTAACGGCGGGATTAACCACAGAGGACACGGAGGACACAGAGAAATTGCTGGTGAGTCTGAGGTGAGTATATTCACCTCACCTTCAAAATGAGCAATAAATCACAGTCGTTTCTCTGTGACCTCCGTGTTCTCTGTGGTTAATAAATCAGGCTTGAGGCAGCCACAGTTGCGAGGCTTCGATGATCTTCGCATTATAAAGCGTGACGGTTGCGATTTTCGGTGCGCCTATGGTGAGGAGAATCACTTGCCAGGCGAATACCTTCTGCTGCTGTAAATTCGTGATCTGCGCCCACGGGATAAGCAGCGGCGGGTGCAGGAAATGGAATGGGAACTGACACGCGAGAAATAACCCCTGCGGGCTCACGCCGACGCGGAGCACGTTATTATAGTTGACCACGCCTAACCGGCCACTCTGCCAGGTATAAAATCTTCCCTCGTTAAAACCAGGCGGTGCAGGAAACCGTGCGGCCAGGGTGCGCCAGCCGCTGACGAACGCGAGTAGAGAAATAATCGCCGCCGCGAGGCCGCCACCAAACAATACGAAGAGAACTGGAATCAGCAGCAGGAACGCTGTTTGGTCACCCTGGGTATTCGACATTCTTATTCCACCTGCGTCGAAATCCACCAGATATTACCGGCGAAATCTTTCACGCCGCCGCGCTTATCGCCATCTTCCTGTTTCTGGTTGGGCGCATCGACCGATTCGCCGCCGGCGGCCAGCATACGCTCGTAGGTGGCATCGACATCGGGCACATAGACGTGCAGCCACACCGGGAAGGCCGGATACGCGGGCGCGGCCTGGGCAATCATCACGACACTATCATCGATTTGCACTTCGGCGTGCATAATGCTGCCATCGGGCCGCTCGTATCGGCGCAGGGGTTTGGCATCGAGGGTTTGGGTAAGAAAGTCAATCAAGCGCTGGGCGTCATCGGTCATGATGTAGACAGAAACGCTGTTGTAGCCCTGGGGTTTATAGGTAGGCATGAAATTCTCCTGTTAATGAAGAACCACGCGCGTAAGCGAGTGGACTGAAGAAGCATATTACCAGGCCGAATGCTTCAAGAAAAAGGGGCCGAGGATAAGCAAGAAGCTAACGCAATCCGGCTCGCTTACGCGCGCGGTTCTTCATTTAGCATCGCTTGCAATTTGCAAACCGTGTTCCAGTTGCGGTCGGTCAGGACGACGCCGAGCGCTTTTTCACTGGCGGCGGCCAGCTTGGAGCGGCCCACGCCCTCGGGAGCATAGAGGTAGAACACCTGGCCGATGAGTTGGAACTCTTCGCTCTCTTTCTTGAGGCCTTCCAGTTTTTCGAGATTGGGCTTAAGAGGCTTAGTCGCCAAAAAGCCGAAGTGGACCGCTTTAGGGTCGTCTTCGGCTTGAGGAAACGGATTATTCGCGATGGCTTTTGCCAGCTCTTTCTTGGAGAGCAGCAGAATCTCAGGCTTGAAGCCCCGCTGCTTTTCAATAGCGGCCTTTACTTTGCCTGCGAGCGAAGGTGCTTTTTCACTGCTTTCCAGCACCACATTACCGCTCTGGATGTAGGTGCGCACCTTCTCGCAACCCAGTTGTTCCAGCAGTCCCACCAATTCCTTCATTGGCAGGGAAGTTTTTCCACCAACGTTAATGCCGCGCAGTAACGCGATATAAGTAGCCATGCTGCAACTTATTTCTTCCTATCGAGCACCGTAATCATGACGACTCCACCTTTTTCCAGTGTGGTGACGCGCAGATAAGCATCGTGGGCAATGAAGGAAGGGTCGATGATTTTACCCTTATAACGGTAGAGGACTTTCTCGGTAATCAAAAAACTGCGCGGCTCATCCGTTGCCGGAATTTTGTCGCGGCGCGCGCCTCGGGTGCGTTCGTCCAGCTTGACCCGGACAGTGCTGCCCTGCACTTCTACCAGCGTGCCAAGGTAGGAGGTAAATGAGCTGCCCGTCATTCCTATAGCGGTTTCGCCATCATAGCTGGAAACCCAAATCCAGCTCGACTCGGCCACATTGTGCAGCGTCATATTGCGCACAATCTTGCCATCCATCTGCTCAATGTTATAACCGGCATTCGGAGCCACGGTAAAACTGCGGGGGCCTCTCCTTTTGGAGTTGTGATTGACATTAATGACATCCACATGCACAACCCGGTTGACGGTATCGACCGATTTAATGGCCCCGAAGTAGACATCGGCTTTTTTCTTCTTCGGTGCGGCCTGGGCACTTCCCACACTCAGCAGCAATAAAGCTACTAAAAAGAGTCCGCCTATATATCGCATTACTTTGTTTACTCGCATTAGTCTATTTCCCTGATAAGTTGCCATTATCCTTCGTCATCTTGAACCGTAATGAGAACGACCCCACCACCATCGAGAGAAGTAACCTCTAAATGAGCACCCGGGCCGATCAGCGAAGGGGAAACTTGCTGGCCTTTGTAGAGGATAGGCACGCCGCCCGGAATGCTAAAAGTGCGCGGCGGAGTTTTTTCGCCGATCGAGCTGACACGCCGCCCCACCCGCCGCCGGTTGAGCTTGAGCGTGATCTGGTTGCCCTCGGCCCCAATCAGGTGGCCGCGAAACGAAATATAGGAACTGGCTGCGACATCGGCCGAAATTTCGCCATCATGGGTTGCCACCCACACCCAACGCGAAACCGCCACGTTGTGCAGCGTCATGTTCTGCATTATTTTGCCATCCGGTTGTTCGATGCCGATCTTGGCGTTGGGATGGATAAAGAATGAGCGCGACTTGTCCTCTTTTTCGGCACGTTCCCTGATATTGATATTGTGGACTTCCATGTGGATGACACGGTTGGCCGTATCGACCGATTTCAACAAGCCGAAGTACACATCGCCCTTCTCCGGCGAGCCGGGTGAAGCCTCGACGGCATTCGCGCCTAATAATAAAGTTGCCAGAAACAGGCAACCGGAGACAAAGCTTTTTAATCTTTTCTTAACCATACTTTCACCTACCCTAAAACGGGTTTCTTTGGTGAATTTACTTTAACACATATTTTTCCCAATTTTTGACAAATGCTGTGTGAATTAAGTTTTTACGCCTACGGACACTTAATAGTCGAGATCCTGGATTCAATTTGCGAACCCCGAGCGTGAGCGACGGGCACGTTTTCTTTGCTTCATCGGACTCATTGACCGTGCCCGTCGCTCACGCTCGGGGTTCGCAAATAACTGTATCCGCTCAACGCAGAAGTCAGGGAGAAACTTAATTTACAGACTAATAAATAAAAACATGAGTCATCCCGAATTTTTATAATTGGGTAGACATGAAGCGACCTTTTACTTAAAGATTGAGTTGTAGACACAATCAGGTAAGAGGTCGCTTCATCATGCAGCATACACCGCAGCCATTATC